>Ga0214544_1002496_pt1 | contig 38702 bp, 15 predicted proteins | sample CNSS3metaG_FD_160074 | JGI IMG/M metagenome (GOLD analysis project Ga0214544, IMG submission 160074) | Root nodule microbial communities from cowpea collected in UCLA plant growth center, Los Angeles, California, USA - CNSS3 | ecosystem: Host-associated > Plants > Roots > Nodule | place: USA...
ATTCAGATCTTAATGTGTGATACTGCCATTAGCAACACATTTTCTACTTGTGTGGATCTTGTTATTTGCATTAACTAAACTTCAATTTTGTTCTGCGATGAAGAAAACATCTATTATTCCAGACGATGAACAAGAACAACAAGTGGTAGATAGAAAAACAGAACTTTGATTGGAACCATGGTTTTTTGTACTTACTTTCTCTTTCAACTTCTCTGCCTTCTGTCACCTTATTTTTAGCTTTGTTCCGTATCCATGCTCTTTTAGCAGCTTCTATAAACAAACTCTTCTTGCTTCCAATTTCACCTCACACGTCCTCAACTTTTAACCACTGTTTTATTCATGTCAAATGGATATTATATTACACTCTCAAGAAGGCTTCTTTTCTTCGCCATGTCACAATATATGGTGCGATCTCGTGTTTCTGCTTTGCTTCTGTAATTTCACTGCACTTTTCTCTACAGCCACCAACTCTTTGTTTTCTCTCTAAAAACACTGTCTTGCGTCACCCCACTTGAAATAAAAAAATGTTCAAAACTTCTTCTCTTCTGTGAGTGCAATGATTCATCATTCCTCCTTGGAAATTCTGAAGTTTGAAAAGCAGAAAGTGAGTTTGCTGAAGTTACTTTACTTTGTTCTTTTGTTTTTTTTCACCCTTGTTTATTTTTACTACTATTTCTGTTTATATCCACCGAGGATTTGATTGTTACTCCTCCCACTTTTTCGTGTCCTTTCTACTACCACTGTTGCAGTTGTATAATAACATTAGCACCTTTGTGCTTCTCTCTGTCATTATTTTTCTTGCACTTGAAACTTTCTTATACATGTTTTCCTTTGGTTTATACACTATGCATTATTGGGACGCCCCAACCTTATCAACCGTATGTAAGCAAAATGGAAATGGCAGTGTGTTTCTTTAAGGAAATAGTTGCTTTCTGCAAGATCCATGAAGCGCTCCACTGAATGCATTGTTACAATATAGACATTACTCTGATGAAGCAAATGCAATTCATCTCATTCCTATCACTTTGTTTTGTTTTCTATTGTCCTTTCTTAGTGATCTCTGTAAATCCTTCTTTCAATGATGATGTGTTGGGGTTGATCATGTTCAAGGCTGGTCTAGAAGACCCAAAAGGAAAACTCTCTACGTGGAATGAAGATGATTATAGTCCCTGCAACTGGGTTGGTGTCAAATGTGACCCTATAAACAATAGGGTATCTTCTCTTGTTCTTGATGGATTCTCTCTTTCTGGGCACATTGATAGAGGTCTTCTGAGACTTGTCCCTTTCTAGGATTAACTTCACAGGGACCATAGCTCATGACCTTCTCAGCATTGGTGATTTACAAGTTGTTGATTTGAGTGAGAACAACCTCTATGGGGTAATTCCAGATGAGATTTTCCAGCAATGTTGGTCTCTAAGAGTGATTTCATTTGCCAACAACAATCTCACAGGTAAGATTCCTGATTCATTGAGCTCCTGCTACTCTTCGGCAGTTGTGAACTTTTCCTCTAATCAGATACATGGGGAACTTCCATCTGGAATGTGGTTTTTGAGGGGACTTCAATCAATTGATCTTTCAAACAACTTGCTGGAGGGAGAGATTGCAGAAGGAATTCAGAATCTGATTGATTTGAGGGAGTTGAGGCTGGGGAAGAACCTCTTCACTGGTAGGATTCCTGAGCATATTAGAGACTGCTTGCTTTTGAAGTTGGTTGATTTCAGCAGCAATTCTCTCTCTGGGAGAGTTCCTGAATCAATGCAAAAGCTCACCTCATGCACATTTCTCAACTTGCAAGGGAATTCATTCTCAGGTGGCATTCCACATTGGATTGGAGAAATGAAAAGTCTAGATACATTGGATCTTTCTGCAAACAGATGTTCTGGTTGGACTCCAAAGTCAATAGGAAATCTTGACTTGCTGAGTAGGTTGAATCTTTCAAGGAATCAGATCACAGGAAACCTGCCAGAGTTGATGGTAAACTGCATTAAGCTTTTGACTCTTGACCTCAGCCACAATCACTTGGCAGGCCATCTTCCTTCAGGTAAATTAGGAATATTCTCTTAATAGTTTTATTGTAACTATTCTAATTGAGGTGCATGGATCCTGTGCTCCTATGGAGTTAAGATGCACGCGTCCTCTATACCTTCCTGCTTCTTTGATTTGATAGTGATAGATTTCTCCAGGGTGGTCCTCATAACCACACAATTGGAGGACTAGCAGTTTGCTTGAAGTATACCCAGTCTCCAGAGTTTAAAAATTACCAGAATCAGGTACATCGATTGCCTATTTCATCATTGGACATAAGGGTGTGTACATGATCATTTTAAACAGCCTTTTGGTGCTTACTTTTGAATCAACCAAGGTTGCTATTATGTATTGATAAGAAACAAAATATATATCTTTGCCACCCAATCTGATCTCTAGAATTATCCTCAGTGGAATAAATGCAGAATGAAGATAGATGTTACATTAGGCACGATTGGCTTATATTTCCAATTCTTTCAATCCAAAACTAGAGGATATAGACGTCTCATTAAGAAGTGCAGAACGCTAATGCTATTTTGCTTTACCACTTCTGTTGTATGTTTCGAAGGTAGCCCCTTCCTATCACTTCATAATCATATAATCAATAACTGCAAAATTTAGAAGAAAAATAAGATTATGAAGCCTACCCCATTGGTGTGGAGTAGAAGTTTAGCTTTCCCAATTACAGTTATTACAGTTATTAAGAGAGTTGGTTTAGGCCTTAGTCAGCATTTCTGACCTTACTCTGGACAAGCATTTCTTACTTACTCTGGACAATGGCTATATATAGGAATGCAATAAATTAGAGTTGAGATTCTTTTTGCAAATAATTGGAGTTAATAGGCACTGTGCATGCTTCTTAATATATGCACAGTTCGCATGCTTGGTTTACATATTAATAGTTGACTTCATGAATCAGAGAGCATTAAAGTCACTATACTTTGTCGCTGAATTTTAACTGGGCAAAGATCCATTTGGACAAAACAAAAAAATGCATCGGGCGTAGTATATAGTTTGGCACATGGCACTCAACGCTCATAATAATACTATCCTGCAGGTTGTTGCTAACTGTAGAGCTCTTGCTCAGCGGTAAAGTGAGCATGGATATAAACTGGTTTCTGGTGGTAGTGACAATCACCTGGTTCTTGTTGAACTAAGGCCTTCTGTAAGCTTCTTGGTCCTTTTTTTTTAATGTGTCACAGAAAATATACTTCGTTTCCCACTTACTTCCGCTCGTGTTTCAGTGCAAAAATGCATGATATATGATCATTTTGTACGTTAGCTATGTTTCATATTAATTAACATCATCATTTTGTACGTTAGCTATGTTTCATATTAATTAACATCAGGATCTTGATGGTGCTCGGGTGGAGAAAATTCTTGATATGGCTTCAATAACCCTCAACAAAAATTCAGTGCCTGGTGAGATCTTTTGCTGTGTACACCTTTGGCCTTTATTCTTGTTCACCGTATATCCCATTATTTCTGACATGTGCTCTCTATAAAAGGTAATAAGAGTGCCTTCCCGGAGGCATTCGCATTGAGGCACCTGCACTGACAACAAGAGGACTTGGTGAGAAAGAATTTTAATGTTCAGTCTCTGGAACGAAGCTCCAAGAGTTTTTAAAGTTTATATCACCTTCTGAAAGTTTTTAATGTTTATATCACCTTCAAAATTTCCTTTAGGAGACAAGGTCTCTCAGAATTGTGGAGGAAAGTTGAAGCTCTTAAAGCTCTTAAACTCATACCCGATACCGGAGTCTAAATGTACCTGCTTAATGATACGTCCAAGAGTATGGTACTTCTATTTCACATATATTTGTAATTCTTATAAGTTATAATACGTCTAAGAGTATGGTACTTCTATTTCACTTTTCAACCGCTAATAAGTGACATATATTATAGTCGTGAAGGGGCTTCTCCTGCATCCCAAATGTTTCTCCAGTACCTCAAAATTATTTAAACTAAATGAATACCCAGACCCACCTCCTGCACCCCAAATGAATATTTTCTTATGATGACATGGCATAATGTGATTGGTTATTTTGATGACATGGACTAAGCAAAGTCAAATTTCTGGTTTTATATTTATATTGTAGACCGAAACAGTAGAACAAGAAACGAGTTGGTGACCGTAGTTCTATATCTCCGGCAAATTCTTCTCTCAAATCTGAAGCACCCTCTACCATCACTAACCGAAAATTCATATCAATGTTCCTTTATTCCCATGTATTATAATTGCCGATAACAGATCTGAGTTCTTTTCTCCCTTTAAATCATCAACACCTGGATTCGGTAGACAAATAGAATAACTAACAAAGAAAATTATTTTATCAAGAGTTGTTATTATCCATCGAAGAAAAATTCTTCAATTCAACTGAAATTAACAAATTCTTCTCTTAACAAATTCTTCTCTAAAACATATCGGTGCTTAGAAACACATCAATTCCTGTCCAATTCAGACGTATTAAAAAAATAATGAATGGAAAGCTTTTTGGAAAGCTAATAAAAAAAGTTAAACATCTCTGGAAAGCTAATAAAAAAAGTTAAACATCTCAATTAGTAATTACGGAAGACATCAAAATTGAGCAGAACTTTTTAAAGAAAGAAGCAAACCATCTAATCAAAGAGTAAAGTCAACCACATTTGTTCCATGCTCATCCCACGATGCCTCTTATGAACCACACACCATCAATACAACCATGATAATCAAATCAAACCATCAAGTTTAGCCAGTTTAAAACTATTTCAGAACACAACAATGGGTAAATAACAAGATAATAACAAAGGTGTAGGTCAATAAGGAAGGAAGCAACAATGAAATTAAACAAATTTGAGCTTGACATCAAATCAAAGGCAAGCTTTTAGAAAGGAAGATTATTTATTGAAAGCTAACAATTTTAAATCTTCTATAAAGGCTATATGAGAAACTATGTTATTAAGGTTATTCAATGAAAAAATAAAAGATTTGGAAGCTAAATTAAAAATAAAAAGGGACAAAAACTTGTAGTTAATAACACTAATATTTTTTATAAAATACGTTTAACGAGCTATAGAAAGGTGGAAATACAAAAACCAAATGAAAAGGAAATATGAATTAAAGGAAAACTACATATAACCAGATATTGTTTGTGTTTGAGGAAGTAAAGTTCAAGATGCAAAAAAATTAGAGAGGGATAGCAATACTAAATTCGTTTACACATTTATTAATTGGAAAAGAAACAAAATTAAGTTTGGAAAGTCCCAAGGAGAAGATTTTGGACTCCTTTAAGATTTAATAAGGAGCTCTTGCTAAAGTTTGTCCTAAAGAATACTGCATACAAAGATAATATAACCTAATGCTTCAACGGATCTACATTTACTGTTTACTGTTTCTCTGCCCCCACTTCTTTTCTTAATTTCCTTGTAAAGCCATAAATTCAAGAAAACTAAACTGGGTTGAAGATGAAAGACCTAGACTTCATATGAATAAACAAATTTCCACAACCATCTTAATGTTCATCGAATGTTCATCGATCAAGTATTGCTTTTGCTTAGACAAACACAAAGGCTGACACATGTACCTTCGTATAACCAATAGGAGGGACTTCAACCATTCCAAGTATAAGAAAAATAGTGAATAGATACAAAATAAAACAAAGCTTTGCAGTATGTTAAAATCTATTTCCTCCCTCCACAGTCCAATAAATATCTTCCATGCAAGAAGATCAGAAGAAGATAATCAAATCAAAAGAGTCAACAATCCAACAACACAAATTTCAAAGCCTCACAATTATATAATGCCTATTTTACAAGATCACCCTCCACACAAGTTTGAAGAATAACGGTAGTGAAAATACTGAATACAAAGAAAATAAAACTTAATGTTTCACCGGATCTACATCCACTGTTTCTGAAACCTGCCCACCACCCACCATTTGCACACCTTGCACCCACTTCATTTCTTTGTTTCCCAGCAGAGCCCATGAATTCAAAAAAACTATAATCAAACTGGGCAAAAGATGAAGGACCAAGGCGATAAGATGAATAAAAACATTTAATAACTAAAAAACCAAAGGAGAAATATACACGTAGAGCTCAATGATCTTAATGTTCAATGATCAAGTATTGCTCTTGAGTAAACGAACAACATAGCTGGCACATGTACCATCCTAGAGTCAATACGAGAAACTACAACTATTGCCTCCACAATAAAGCTTTTTAGTATGTTCAATAACGTTCAATAACCTACAACTAATAAATCCTTTGCACTGCAGCACTAGTAGAAGAAGATAATGAAAATGAAAAGAGACAACCCCCAACAACACAAATGTTAATGTTTCTCACTCATATAGTGCCTATTTGCTTGATCATCCATTCCACAAGTTTGGCCTGAAGAATAACGTTAATGAAAATACAGAATGCAAAGATAATAAAACCTAAGGTTTCACCGAATCTCCATCCACTATTAAAAACATGGCCACGACCCACCATTTGCACACTATGCATTGACTGCATTTCGTAGTTTCCCTGTGGAGTCCATGAATTATATAATGAATTTGGGTAAGTACAAATTCTGAAAAACCAAATGAGAAATTTCCATAAAAGCTCAACGACCATAATTTCAGCAATCAAGAATTGCTCCACCTTGGACAAACACAATGGCTGACACATGTACCTTCCTACGACCAATAAGAGAAACAATAGTCATTCACATTCGAGTACATAAGAAAATAGTAAATGGAAACGTAATAAAATATAAAGCTTTGCAATAAGTTTAATACTCAACAGTTATTGCCTCTAGGATACAACATACATCCTCTTAGCTGTGCAACACGAGTACAAGAAAACAATCAAAATCAACATCAACAGAGCCGACGGTCCAACAACACAAATGTCAAAGCCTCTCATTTAGTGCCTATTTACAAGATCTCCCACTCACTCACAACTTTAGCATGAAGAATAACGTCAAAGAAAATAATGAATTCAAAGATAATAAAACCTAAGGTTTTGCCAGATTTCAAAACCTTTCCCACCAAGTTTAATCTGAAGAGAATGGCAATAAAAATAGCGATCTTAGTTTGCCTAAAAAGCCCATGAATTTAAGAAAATTATAATCCATCTAGGTAGGAAACAAAGGACATAGACATTTAGAGAATAAACAAATTCAAGAATTAAAAATACCAATTGAGAAACTTCCATAACAGGCTTGATGAACATAATATTCAGCGATCAAGTATTGCACTAGCATAGACACACACATGGCTGACACATACCTAAGGTTTCACCGGATCTCAAAACTTGCCAACCACCCTCTATTTGCACACCTTGCACCGACATCATTTCTTAGTTTCCCTGACTAACCCATGAATTCAAGAAAACTACAATCAATCTGGGTAGGAAGATGAAGGACGGTAAGATGAAAAAACAAATTCAAGAATTACTCGATGATCACAATGTTCAAAGATCAAGAACTGCTTTGCTTAGACAAGCGCCATGGCTGACACATGTATTCCTACAACAAATAAGAGAGACTATTGCGTTCCAACTTGAGCACATAAGAAAAATAGTAAATTGATCGTAATAAAGCATAAAGCTTTGTAATCAAAAGCTATTGGCTCCATGACCTAATCATGGCAGCACATGTAGAAAAAGATAATTAAAATCAACAGAGTAAACTGTGTAACAACACAGATGTCAAAACCTCTCACTCATAAAGTGAGTATTCACAAGATCTCCCACTCCACAAGTTTAACATGAAGAAAAATCGTAGTGAAAATAATGAATGAAAAGATAATTAAACCCAAAAATGAAAATAATGAATAATGAATGAAAAAAAAAATTAACCTTAAGGTTTCACCGAATCCCCATCCACTATTTCCAAAATCTGCACAGCACCCCACCATTTGAACATCCTGCACCCACCTCATTTCTTAGTTTCCCTATAAAGCCTATGAATTTAAGAAAACTATAATCAATCTGGTAGAAGAGGAAGGACATGGACAGATAAGATGAATAAAAAATTCTAGAATTAAAAAAAAACGATGGAGAAATTTTCAACACGAGCTTGATCATCAATGTTCTGCAATCAAGTATTGTACTTGCTTAGACAAACAACATGGTTGACACATGTACCTTCAACCAATAAGAAAGACTAAAACCATTCAAACACGAACACACAAGAAAAATAAAAAATGAAAACATAATAAAACATGAAACTTTGTAGTAAGTTCAACAATTTACAGTTTTTGCCACCACGATCCAACAGACATCCTCATTGCTGCAACACGACTAGAAGAAGACGATCAACATAAACAGAGTCAGCAATCAAACAAGACACATGTCAAAGCCTTTCACTCATGTAATCCTATTTATAAGATATCTCACTCCACAAGTTTAGCATGAAGAACATTAAGAACAACGACAAAGAAAATAACGAATGGAAAGAAAGATAATAAAACCTAAGGTTTCACCGGATGTCCATCCACTGTTTCCAAATATTTGCCAACCACCCTCTATATTTGCGCACCTAGCACCCACATCATTTCTTAGTCTTTCCCTGGAAAAACCCACAAATTAAAGAAAACTACAATCAATTTAAGATCATCACAATGTTCAAAGATATTGCTCTTGCTTAGACAAACACCATGGTTGACACCTATACCTTCCTACAACAAATAAGAAACTACAACCATTCTAACTTAAGCACATAAGAAAAATAGTAAATTGAATTGTAATTAAACAAAAAACTTCATTAAATAATCTATAACTATTGGTTCCATGAACCAATAGACATCCTCTTCGCTGCAACACAGAAAGATAATTAAAATTAAAAGTTAACGTGCAACAACACAAATGTCAAGGCCTCTCACTCATACGGTGCATATTTTTACAAGATCTCCCACTCCACAAGTTTAGCATGAAGAAAAAACGGGAATGAAAATAATGAATGCAAAAATAATTAAACCTAAGGTTTGGCCATATCCCCATCCACTGTTTCCAAAAGCCGCCCACCACCCACCATTGGCACACCCTGCACCCACTTCATTTCTTAGTTTCCCTGTAAAGCCCAAAAAATTTAAGAAAACTATAATCAATCTGGGTAGAAGACGAAGGACATAGACAATAAGAGGAATAAACAAATTCAAGAATTAAAAAAACCAATGGAGAAATTTCTATAACAGGCTTGATGACCATAATGTTCAATGATCAAGTATTGCACTTGCTTAGACAAATACTAAGGCTGACAAATGTACCTTCCTAGAAACAATAAGAGAGACTACCACGCCATTTAAACTAGAGCACATAGGAATAATGGAAACGTAAAAGAACATGAAGCTTTGTAGTAAGTTGAATAATTTGCCGTCTCCACGATAAAACAGACATCCTCATTGCTGCAACACAAGTAGAAGAAGACAAGCAACATAAACAGAGTCAACAATCGAACAACACTCATGTATAAGCCTCTTACACTATAGTGCCTATTTATAAAAGATAACAAAACCTAAGGTTTCACCGGATCTACCGGATCTCCATCCACTATTTCCAAACCCTGCCAACCATCCTCTATTTGCAAACCTTGAACCCACTTCATTTCATAGTTTCCCTGAAAACTCCATGTATTCAAGAAAAATATAATCGATTTGGGTGGAAGATGAAGGACCTAGAAAATAAATAAACAAATTCAAGAATTAAAAAACTAATTGAGAAATTCCCATTAACAATGATCACAATGTTCAAAGATTGAAGTATTGCTCTTGCTTAGATAAAGACAATATGTACCTTCCTACAACCAATAAAAGAGACTACAGCCATTCCAAGTTGAGCGCATAAGAAAAACAGCATAAGAAAGCCATTCCAAGTTGAGCGCATAAGAAAAACAGCATAAGAAAGACAGTAAATGGAAACGTAACAAAACATAAAGCTTTGTAGTAAGTTCAATAATCTACAGCTATTGGCTGTATTTGGGTGGAAGATGAAGGACCTAGACAATAAATAAACAAATTCAAGAATTAAAAAACTAATTGAGAAATTCCCATTAACAATGATCACAATGTTCAAAGATTGAAGTATTGCTCTTGCTTAGATAAAGACAATATGTACCTTCCTACAACCAATAAAAGAGACTACAGCCATTCCAACTTGAGCGCATAAGAAAGACAGTAAATGGAAACGTAACAAAACATAAAGCTTTGTAGTAAGTTCAATAATCTACAGCTATTGGCTCCATTGGCTCCACAATTCAATAGATATCCTCTTCACTGCAACACGAGTAGAAGAAGATAATGAAAATCAACAGAGTTAATGTTCCAACAACACATGCCAAAGCCTCCCACCCATATAATGCTAATTTAATAGATCACCCACTCCACAAGTTTATCTGAAGAATAACGGCATCGAAAATACTGAATACAAAGATAATAAAACCTAAAGTTTCACCAGATCTCCATCCACTGTTTCTGAAAACTGCCCACCACCCACCATTTGCACACTCTGCACCCATTTCGTTTCTCCATCCACTGCTTCTGAAATGTGCCGACCACCACTTGCACATTCTACACCCCACTTCGTTTCTTAGTTTCCCTATGAAGTCCATGAATTCAAGAAAATTATAATCAAACTGGGTAGAAGATGAAAGACCTAGACAATAGGATGAACAAACAAATTTAATAATTAAAGAAAACCAATGGAAAAATTTCCACAACCAGCTCGACGATCATAATGTCCAATGATCAAGCATTGCTCTTGCTTAAAGAAAGACCATCGCTGACACATGTACAATCCTGCAGTCAATAAGAGAAACTACAACGATTCCAATAAGAGAAACTACAACCATTCCAACTGAAGCACATAAGAAAGAAAGTAAATCAAAACGTGAAAAAAAAAATAAAGATATGTAGTAAGTTCAATAAACTACAGCTATTGCCTCCACGATCAAATAGACATCATCTTCACTACAACACTAGTAGAAGAAGATAATCAAAATGAAGAGTCGACCCCAACAACACAAATGCCAAACTTTCTCACTCATATAGTGTGTATTTACAAGATCTCCCACCCCACAAGTTTGGCCTGGAGAATACAATGAAAATACTAGATGCAAAGATAATAAAACCCAAGATTTCACAATACTGAATGTAAAGATAGTAATGAAACCTCTCACGGGATCTCCATCCATTGTTCCCAAAACATGACCACCATCATTTGCAGACTATGCATCCCCTTCATTTTGTAGTTTCCTTGTACAACCCATGAATTTAAGAAAAGTATAATTAGTCTGGTAAAAGATGAAGGACCTATACGATAAGTTCAATAATATTCAGCTATTGCATCCATAACCCAATAGACATCCTCTTAACTGAAGATAATCAAAATGAAAAGATAATCAAAATGAACAGAGTCAACAATATTGCATCCACAACCCAATAGACATCCTCTTAACTGAAGATAATCAAAATGAACAGAGTCAACCGTCTAAAACCGCAAATGTCAAAGCCTCTAACTCATATAGTGAGAATTTACAAGACCTCCAACTGAATGCATATAGAAATACAACCCATGAATAAAAAAATAATTAATCTCGGAAGAAGATAAAAGACCTAGACAATACCATGAATAAACAAATTCAATAAACACCGATGGAGAAATTTCCATAACAAACTCAATGATCATAATTTCAGAGACCAAGTATTGCTATTGCTTATTAGACAAACACAATGGCTGATTCATGTAGGACAATGGCTGATTCATGTACATTCCTACGACGAACAAGAGAGACCATAGCCATTCTCAAGAAAATTAGTAAATTGAAACATAATAAAACATAAAGCTTTGCAATAAGTTTAATAATCTAGAGTTATTGCCTCTCTTAGCTGAAACATGAGTAGAAGAAAACAATCCCCATGGCTAACGCATGTACCTTCCTACATCTAAGAAGATCAAAGTAATTCGGTACATCGAAAGCCAGCCATCGAAACTCGTTTCTACCTTCTCAATGGCCAAAATAAATCTCAGACTCGAGGACATGCTGCATAGGAATGAACACAAACAACAAATTTGATAGGCTCCAATCAGATCGTCTTAAGAAAACATAATGGTAACAAAACCTAACACTTCACCTGATCTCCTATACCACATCCATACCGTATCTTCATTGTTCCGCAAATTCAAGAACAAGAAAACGATAAACGCTCTCAATTCAGGAGGTTACAAAACTATTCCAAATACCACTGCAGATAAACAAATCATAGTTCAATCCCTATGTTCGATGATCAATACCAAAAAACTTATATAATAGAAAGGAGACGCCGAGAAAACTTAGGTTGTTCCGAACAACTATTATTTTCATATCATTCGTATGCAAAAAAAAATAAAATAAAATAAAAGATGTCAGAGAACCAGCGGCGACCATTTGAAAAGGTGTAAAGAAATTAAGCAAAAAACCCAAAACTCAACATAATCAAATAAATTCTATTTAGAATTGGCGTAAATCTACTGATAATTCTTGCATTCTTCAATCCCACAAAAAGCAAGGATGCTAGCGGTTCTTCAATCCGACAAAACACAATTTGATCGAACAAAACGCTCGCGGTTGTTCAATCCGACAACACAACACACACTGATTGATTGTAAACTCCGTACACTTCGCAAAACCCTAAAGAAACTTGATCAAGAATGGAAACACAATCCCCAAAGCCATAGACGACAATCCTCGAAACAATACCAATAAAATTCAAATCCCATTCAAACAGAAGATTGACACGAGGTCAGTGGGTATATATAGCGCTGAGGTTACGCGGTGGGAGGGAAATTACACGGTTACGATGCATATAATCTTTTCGTTCTTATCTTATCTTTTGGGTTAATTACAAACAGATGTTAACGATGCAAATTCGCTGTTAATCGAATTGTTTTTATTTTTTTATCAACGAAAAATAACATTTTAGTTATTATTTTAAACAATTTTATGATATTTAAAAACTTATTTATGAGTATTATCTTGTTTTTATTAAGAAATAATTCATTAACTTTTCTAGTCAAGATAAATAAATTTGTATGATTGCTCCAATCTTAAATCTGATTTCTAAAATTTTAAATTGTACACATTATATACACCTTTAATATACTTTTATTTAAATAAATATTTTTGTATTTATATCATCAAATTTAATATATATATATATATATATATATATATATATGGTGTTAAATTTAGGGTAAGAATCTGTCAGTATGAAATTTATTTATTATTTGAAATATTTGCATTTTATTATAATAGTGAGATTTTAAATTTGGAATATGGATTTGCCTCCATTAGTTTTTATATATACTAATTTAACTAGTCCAATTAATACGTCAGAATAGTATGTGCATTTAGTTCTGTGTCAAATTAATACATCAAAAAATATAAAATTAATTAAAATTAATTTTTTAATATAGAATCAGAAAGCGTATATTGTTAATTTTCAAAATTAATAAAAAATTAAAACATTTTCGTTAAATAAAAAACCACTCATTAGTACTTATGTGTTAGAGAAATTCTCCAACATCAAACACACATGCCAACTTCGAATTACATAGACCCTAACCACGAAAACCATTGTAAAGGAACCAAATAAAGGGAAATTTCTTTCTACATTTCCAAAATTTCTTTTACACATCTAATTTTTTTTTTTTTAAATCAAAACCACTTTTGACCATTTGAGAAAAAAAATATATGCAGATTGCACTTCCAAATTTATTTTCAAATGTCAACTTCCGATAAAAATATTTTCAGAAATTGAAGAATTTTGATTTTCGAATAAAAAAATTACTGAAAATCGATTTACAACAAAAAAAAATATAGATATATTGTTTTTATCTTTTCAAATTTAAAGTTTATTTTCTTTAATTATATTTAATTTTTACTTTTATTAATTTTTTTGAATTTAAAAATTTTAAAAATATATAATCAAAAAATAAAAAAAAAATAAAATTAAAAATTAAATTTTAAATTTTAAATAAAATTTAAAATATTCAAATAAAATAAAAAAAAATATTAATTATATAAATAAAATAATTATAAAAATACTTATAAAATAATTTAAATTAAAATAATAAAACTTCAAATTTAAATATGTATATATATATACATTAATTTAAAGTTTTATTATTTTAATTTAAATTATTTTTCAATTTTTTCTTTAACATTTTTTACTTATTTTGTATTTTTAAAGTAATTTTTGTTTCACATTTATATATTTTATAATTTTTAATATGTATTTTAAAAATAAAATAAAATTTTAATATATTTATATTTATATATATAATTTTTTTTATAATGTATTGAAAAGTAAACAAAATTAAAAGTAATTAAATTTCAAATTTAAGAAAAAAATAAAAATTGAAAATATATATATATATATATATTTTTTTTTTTTTTACCTTCGAAAGTCTTAAATTTTAGTGGGATGTGACTTCTGGAAATACTTTTTTATCGGAAGTCTTAAATTTTAGTGGGATGTGACTTCTGGAAATACTTTTTTATCGGAAGTAGACATTCAAAAATAATTTTAGGATGTAATTTATATGACTTCGTTTAAAGAGTACTTTTTAAATTTTAAGATTGCTTGGAGGTGTAAGAAAAATCCTTGGAGGTGCAGGAAGAAAAAGCCCCAAATAAAGTGGTTCTCAAAGGTTTGATTAATTTTGAAGGGAACTTCTTGCTGCACCCATCAAAATTTCTTCTGACACTTCATTAGTTCTGGATTTTACTATTTGAAATACACTAAATCAATTTCGGATAAAAATTTCCAAAAGCTTTGTTGGAATGGCAAAAGAAATTTGACGGGGGTGTATGAGGAAGGTGCCTAATTTGAATTGTAAATGGGGACTAATGAGGGACAGCAGCACAAGCCTTTTCTCATGTTTGTTGTTTTTAGTTTAGTTCAATGTATAAAGAATTATGTTGAATGTTTTGTTAATCGAGTTTGTAATAGCTTACCTTTAATAAATTCTCTTGATTTTAGAAATTACAAAGTTTAGTGAAATGGTAATATCTTTATTTTATCTGAGTGTCACTTTCTTTTTGCATCTTCTTATAACATTTTTAATTTTAAAACTAGCATATAGAAACATGTATTATCGTGCATGTATGTACACATTTTTTAAACATGTGTAATATTATATTAGTAGGTGATAATAGTATAATGTTATTAAGTTAATATATAAATAAAATTATATTTATTAAAAATAAAGTGAAATATATGATAAAAGATGAGATAATAACATTGATAAATAAAGAAGAAGAAGAAAAAGAGAAGATGTAACATCTCAATTTCAGCAGCTTATAACTAATAAAAATAGAGAGTTTCATCATAGTTCCAAAACAGATCATCTAGTGTACACAATATATTAATACAGTCTTACAAAAGATATGACCATAAAAATATATCACTTATACACTTAAACTAAACTAATAAACTCTATACTTAAACTGATCACTGTTAAAGCTCCCACTGGAAATCTCTTCCTCAACACTAAAATGATGGCTCTTCATCCTCCAGAAGTGCCTTTGACACTGCAACCACATCTGCTCCCACCAAATAGGTGATCATCGCAAAAGAAAAACATACAACATGAGATAGACACACAGAAAGCAAAGGTAAGCTAATCTGATAAGAAAAATCATGCAATTCAATTATAAACAAATCATGCAGTCTTTCTCATTTTTACCAGAATCACATAGGCCACCACAAACATAGTACAAATATATTACTCTAGACTCAATATCCGGATTATGTAAGCGACATCAGATCTCTTGGTGGCGTGCACCCGTGACGGTTCCCAAACTCTGCAGAGTTTGGACACAAGGGGTTATCACCCAACCACTCCCAAGGTAAGTCCCCTTTGCGTTTGTGACTGAATCGGGTCCACAAACTAGGACCTCCTGCTACTCCTCCCGACATAATCCATTATGCTCTACATGAGCCTTAATGGTTATTGGAGCGTCAGGATACCAACCAAAACTGAGTCCTTATGTTCTTACATACACTAAAACATTCCTCTTAGAATTTTCCTTGAAATCCTAATTCAACCACATCTTCTCATATTCCAACTTCATGCAATTTCACCACACATATTATCAGTCATAACAATTCATGCATATCATAACTAGGTTCACATTTTAATATTTAAACATAGCTTCATCCATTAGAAACAAGGGAATAACACTCTGTTGCAGGGGTTCTTGCCCAAGCTGAAAGGTCTTGCCCAGGCGAAAGGGCTCTCTCGCTTAGGTGAGTCATTCTCGCCTGAGCGAGGCTCGAAATAGAAAACAACCCAAACTCTGGGTGAATTCTCGCTCAGGCTAAGTTGTCTCGCTTAGATGAGAGTGACTCTCGCTCAAGCGAGACTGGCTCGCCTAGGCGAGATCTCGCGCAGAGACAAGGGATGAATTTCTGGTGTTTTCGCTCAGGCGAGAGCTGCTCGCTTAGGCAAAAATACCAGATTCTCAATCTGTTCTCACATGCAACAGTCCAGAAATCTAGCACAATCCAATCATATACTCAATTACACAGTTCAAGCACTCATACAACACTCAATCATGCAATTCAAAGTCATCAGAATGATTTCTATACGAAATTCAAGCAAAATAGTTAGCTTCCCTTACTTGTTATCTTGTTTAGACAGCTTTATAAACGTCAATGCCTTAAAAACGTCAACACCTCTAACTCCACAGGATGCTCTATCTACACATAGAAACATCACAAGATACCATTATGATCACTGATCAGCAGAGACTCATACTGATGATTAAAACGTCGCATGCAAGCGGAAAAGAGAGCTTGCATGCAATAGAAAACAGAAAAAGACTAAAAAAAAAAAGTGGAAACTCAACTTATGCGAACGGAGAAACTGATCGATCCAATTTGAAGAACTCGCCGAGAGGATCAATCCTACGGTCTCGATTCTTCAATCAGACCAAAGAGACAGAACCTCTAGAGAGAAGTCAGATAACTCTAGAAAAGTGGGTTTTAGAGAGATTGTGTGTTTTAAAATAATGAAACTCGTTTATAACAATTCTATTTATACTAAAACCTTTTAATATTAAAATAATTGAGTCTCACTATTTTTAAACCACTATCACTTTTTAAAACGTCATTTTCTAGGGTCTTATAGAAGAAGCCAAGATAGACAATTTTATAAAAAAATTATAAAAATAATGGTCAATTTTAAAAAATTTAATAAATAATTATATTTTAAAGGGTAAAATTGGTATTTTGAAATGTGAATACAAAGGAGAGAATTTTTTTATATATTGTTATAGATATTATAATTATTTTAATTTATATCTTCAATTTTGTTTATTTTAATTAATTTTCACTGTATAATATAATATATTTGTTTTAATTAACATTTTTAAAATAAGATTATTAATATATGATTTGAAATAGGTTCACCTAAATCTATAAACAAAATTTAAAATAATATTGTAAATTTTCTTTAAAAGGTTGTATTTCTATTTCTATATTTCTACTTTTGAAAAAGCGTTACCTATTTATGTTACAATGTAGGTATATAATCTTAGCCTAACCATTTTTCTTTTTACTTTAAACTTTAATCAACACTTAAAAATCTATTGTCTAAAATCACTTTTAGGTTTTACTCTTTGTTGAATCTTAATATCAATATACTAATTTAGATGATCTAAGTCAATTACAAAATCAATCTTCATTACTTAGATTTCTTTTTATTATTGAGGGATAACTTATCACTTTATACATTTTATTTTATTATATTCAAAATAGGATGAATAAAAGTTTATTATAAATACATTTGAATCAATACACTTGATGATGTAAATACAACTATAAGATCAAATTAAAGAAAAAAGACAAAAAATAATAATTAAATGTATTAAATATAATTGAAAAAAAAAAGTTAATTGGATTAAATTGAGTTTAAAAAAGAATAAAAAGTGGACCCAATTATACTATTATTAGTTTAATTCATTAATGAATTCTATGTATGTAAGACCTTGGTATCGAATATTTAACATGTAACACTTCTCTAAAATTATTACCTTTCTCAAATAGCTTTGTCCAGTTTTTTCATTTTCCTGTTCATTGAGAAACTAGTAGTTCTAAAGACAATCAAATTTTCTCTTCATCCCTACCGGCAATGTAACAGAATGTGACAGAACTTCATGGAAGACTTCAGCAATGAGATCCCTATCTGCATTATGCAAGAAGGTATTGAAATCATCCCGGATTTCATATATTTTGCCAAACTTCACAAGATATCGGATACAACTCATCTTCAGTTTCATCAACTGATATAGAGATGCGTTTTGGAGCCTCTCAAGTACATTTTTTGTGTCAATGTCTTCAAGAAGACTCTCATGACATGCATCTCTCAGATCAGATATGTCATACTTGTCAGCTGCACGAAGAAGGGCCAACCTATGAATCAGAAACTCTTCATGTTTGATGATTCCATAGAGATAATTGAGAAAAGCTTGGCATGACTCAAGTGACATATCTGATATGTTTATGGTTGACAACTCTTTCTCCTGAAGATTATGTGAAAACATGCTGCGGAATACTGGTGATCTTGCAGCAAGAACAGCTCTATGAGCTCCTATACTTCCATCAGAAACATTTATGGTGATGTCAGTGTGGATTCCTTCTGTTAGCATTCTACCAAGACACTCTATGGCATTTGCATTTGATCTCTGCTGAGTAAATCCTTCTGCCCAAATGGAACAAGGTTCTCCACTCTGCATTCAGAAATAACATTCCAAGTTAAGGTAAGGTATATTTGTATTCTAGAATTGATGTACAAAATTCAATCACACATCAAGTTATTGCAGACATATGCATATTAATGTTACAATAAACCTTATCAATGTTTACTTTCAATACAAAGCCTTGAAATAATCATCATTTGCAATGAACGCTAAAGAAACAAATGTGTATTGAGAACATACGTTTGGGGATGCAGTCTTCAAATCTAGAAACTCAACGTCAATAATGAATTTCCCAGTTAGTGGAACCTCAATTGCCCAAACAAAATCCTCGTTGTTCTTTAGAACTTTGTCCTTTATTTCTGCAATACATAAAAAAGAACAGATTTATGCATGTACTCAGTCAGCATGAGAAAGAAACTGTTGATCAGAACTTGTCAGCAAAAACAGTTTTGAGAAACTGTAAAAATGCAAACAAAGTGGCATAAGATAAGCCACCTATTGTGTTCTATTTGCACTTTGGACCAAGCACAACAACAAAAATGATTATTGATTATTCTCTATCCAGAAGGAAAAGTAAAATGAACCAACAAAAAAGAGAGAAAAGGTGAAAAGAAACTAAGACCTGGGTGTGTGATGGCCCTGCGATCTCCAACAGAACTTACAACCCGAACGATGAAAGATGCAATTGGAGGGTTGTCTCTTGTAAGATTCGATATTTCTGGAAACAATTTAACAAACAAAACCCTGTTCTTCTCCACAGACAAATGCCTTCATTTCAAACCAGAAAACATACATACAAAAATCAAAAACCACACTCTTCGTTCCAATTTGACACCAAATCAACAACACAAAATCTAAAACAAGGGTCTTCAAATTACAGAGCAAAAACCAAACTTTCTGAGGAACCAAACACTTCATCACACACCAAAACCAATTAAACCAAGTGGGGTGCTGCATAATTTGCTGATCAAACAACACAACCCCACTTGTGAGTTTCTGTTTCCAGTCCTGTTTCGTAAGTTAAAATTCTCTTTAAATGAAACATGATCACTTTCTTTTTCAAGACACTAACAAATAAACACATAGATAGATAGAGAAATATGTATAGAGAGATACCAATTCCACTTTCCGATCTTGAAAGGATCGGATTTTCGGTAAGTGCAAGAAGCCAAGTTTTCGATTCTCCATTGAGCAAGGCGTGGTGTGGTTTCGACTCTGTATGCAGAATCGCTCATCCTATCAGCAAAAGCAAGTGCTGTGGTGATTTCATGGATGCAATCCAAAATTCCCTCCAGCAAAAACTCTCCCGGCTTTCCCAGGTTGACTCGTTCTTCTCAAACTCACTTCACTCCTCATATGAATATCCTCTGTTTCCTCACTCTGTTTCCCCCTACTCTGTTTTTTCTTCTTTTATTTGTTTCAAACCCCCCCAAAATTTCAGACAGTGTTCAACAACATTCACTCTGTCTTTGATTAGTTTGCAATTTCCCTCAGAGGTTTCGGACACGCAAGGATTTTGGTGTTGCTTTTACCCTTTTTTTTGGAGATTAAAAGAAACAAAAGAGAGTGAGTGATTTGTACTTTTATTGGTATGGGATGGTGATGGCCTATGCTGATAAATGTCTATAAGAAAGACTTAACATTATATTGCTTATATCATTGGAGATGAAGAACGTATACGTGTTGGATTTTGTGTTGGTTCAGGATTACCCTTTGCTTGGGTCATGTGTGAGCATGCTTTAAGGGGAAAAGAATTTTTTAATTTTTTGTGCTTTGAAGCAAAGTATCTGTTCCTTCCAAATCTCACCAATTTCTCAAAACCACATTCTTGGATTGTGGATGAGACATACTTTCCTCTTCCTCACAAATAACACTTCATGTCTTGCATTATTAAACTTAAAATGTTTTTTCATTACTGTCACAGCAAGTTAATGGTATCAGTAAAAGTGACTTGGAACAACATTGAAACCTTTGATAACATGCTCAATAATAGAAAAATCAATGAAAAAACAAGTTATTCAAAACAGTGTAACATAACACTTGTACTTATCCCCCAAAGCATAGTTTGATGTCTGAATCAAGCTATTGAGTCTCTCTCTCCACGTGTCCCAAGGTGCAACCTTCGGTGTTGTGATATTTAATTTTGTGTGACTCTGATGCTGATATAACCAATGCTGTGGCATGCTTCATTTCATCATTTCAACAGTGTCTTGCATCAGTGTAGTGTGATGGTTGGTTCATCTCAGTTCCGGTTCAGTTGCAAATTGCAAATTTCAGAATTTTCTTCTGAAATGGGCCACACTCTGCAGTAATGAGTCCACTGAAAAATCCAATTTTTTTCAGATTTTCCCATACCCTTTTTTCTGTTGTTGCAAGTGGACCTGTAACTCACTTGCAAGTTGACCTTGGTGCATGCAACATCAACCTAATGTGAGTGTTGTTCAACCAAAGTTGAATTTTTGGTGTAGCTCTTAACTTCAGGGGGGAAGAAAAAGAAATGGAATTAGGTGCACTTAAGTCATTCAAACGCGGTTTTGTCATTGATAATTGAGAGTTTTTAACAAGTTTTCAACTATGTTGGTGTGAAGAGAAAGTTGTAACTAATTGAGTAGGAGAAGATTTTCAGTAAATGGTTGTTTTCTACCTTTCATTGGGGACATCACATTAAAAAAAAAAAAGTAGTAAAATCAATAAAGTTATTAACTTTGATGATAAAAAAAATTATGGTTTCCACTATTTTGGCATAAAAAAAGCTATTTGCAGCTGAAATTTGTGAAAGGAAATATGTAAAATAACTTGTTTTTTTTATGAATCTAAAAAAAGTAGTTTATGATTTGCATTACCTTCATCCATGCATGCCAGTTTTTCTTATACAAAATCTGTTTTTTTTGGTCACAAGAGATTAATTATTAGAACCCCTTTTCATCAAACTTATCCAAATAAAAGTTAATTTGAATTGTAATGGATTATACATATAGTTAATTTTCAAAGTAGTTTAATTTTTTTTTTCATTATACCAAAAACTCACCCTTCATGTAAAAATTATAAAATGAGCACTTCATAATTTCTTAGAGAGGAGCAAAGGAAAAACAATATATTATATAAATAACCAACATTTCACTTTTCAGCCTAATGAGAGGTTTCAAATAGTCAAGAATAAAAATTCCTTGCTTGGATAACACACTTAACATCCATTCAAATTCAAAATTCCATTATTTGTTTATTTAAACATTTCCATAATGGTGATGATTTAGTTACGCAACTTTTAGCTTTGTCTTCCCTCCTATTTAAGTTGATGCATTATGATTACCCTTTATATAAAAATGAAAGGAAATTGAATTATGTAAATAAAATTCCATTAAATAGGAGACAAAGCAAAGTATGGTGTTGACGTTGATTGAGAAAGATGGAATCTTTAGATTCAATTGGTTTTCTCTTTCAAATTTCTTTTTCTTTAGCATAGAAGAAAGAAGACAATACGGTAATAAGTTGTTAAACAAAGAATTAAAAACCTGAAAGAGACGTATAATAGAAGGTAATGAAAGAGAGAACCTTTCATGTAATTAGAGCTATCAAAATAGGTTGAAATGCGTGAGCCAATTTGGTTTATCATAGATTTGGACTGGGTTAGGTTAAAATGTTTTTACAAATTTTAATACAGATTAATTTTTGACCCGACTCATTTAAAACTCAGCTCACCCGAGTTGAATCCGTGGTGAGCCGGGTTGGTGAACCAACCCGCAGATAAAAGGGTCACACAAGTGTTTTTTATTAAGTTGGGTTTACATTTGGATCATGTTAGGTTTTTTTTTTTAACCAACACATAAATAATTTGTAATTTTTTTATTTTGGTTTGTATTTAGATTGTATTAAAGTTTTTTTAGATTTTAATTAAAATTATAATTTGGTTTTGACTTAAAAATAAAAAAAAAAATTGTATTTTTTTAATTAAGTGAATTTGTGAGTCAACTCGTTTAACCCGTCAACCCGTAGTGGGCTGAGACGGGTTCAAATTTTTTTGGCCCATTAAAAAGTAAATCAAGTTGAGTTGACTCACTAAATCGTCAACCCGGATCAGATCGGATTACCCGTTTAGACAGTTCTACATGCAATCTTAATAATTAAAATTAAACATTTTTTTAATGTTTGTTCTCAAGTGGACACACACCATTGATTTTAATTGGTTGTCGTTAATCTTAATCATGAGCAACCTTTGTGTTCTTTTTGGCTTTTATTGTTTTTTAATCAACTAATGGTACTTCATGAATGAATGTGAACATGGTTTACATAAGGGTAATTAGGCTAATTAAGAGTAAGTGCGTGAATAATTAGAGAGAATATCTTTTTGTTCTTTGTGTTCTTCATGCATAAATACACTTGGTTGTTTCTTCATAATGGTAATAAATGATTACCACCAAATTCGGAAGTTTTTAATTTTTCTAATTAATTATTTGATCATCAAAAAAGTATCACCCTTTACAAATTTTAATACTTTCTGAATTTTTTTTTACAGTTTATACAATTAATGTTTAAACTTCTACATTAGTGTCAGAGAAAAAGAATGTAAAAATGATTTGAACTAATTTTAATTGCTAAACATTAATATAAATTATTATAAACAATTATTTTGAACTGTTTATTGTTTTATTAATACACTCAACGCTAATTTATTATTATTATTATTTCATCATAAAGAGTCATTATTGCCTTATGAGTGGGTCCCATGACTATTGACTAAAAAGAGAACAAGAAAAATATCTAACTCTTCAAAAATGGCAAATAATATAGTAATAATTATGACTATATAATATATATAATATAATTTTTGAAAATGACCCTTTCTTTTAAAATAGTAGAAAGAATAACACAAGCCAATGAGGTAGGCCAATTGCAATTTGTAGTGTGTCATTCATTTCCTTAAATTGGGCCCAAAAGTTGGAGTGAGAACCTAAAGTTAACGGATTACTTATAAGAAAAACACCAAGTTTTGTTTAAAATATGTAATATATCAAGAAAAATTAAAACGCAAGAGTAAGGAAATATTAAAATTTCAAGAAAATAAAGCATGTTAAAAGAAATGGTTAAATATGATTTTACTCTTGTAACTTTAAGTGAATTTTAAAATTAGTTTAATACAAAATTTTAGACCAATTTAATCTTTTATCTTTTAAAATACGTTAATTTAGTCATTTTAATCAAATTTTGTTAGTTTTATTTGATATTTCGTACTCATTTCAATATTGTACTTGAAATGTTTATAATGTTTGACACATTTTTACTTTAATGTTAAGTCGAATACTATTATGAAACGCACTTGAAATGTCAATTAAACTTAACAAAATTTAATTAAAAGGACTAAATTCACATATTTCGAAAGATGAAAGATTAAATTGATTAAAAATTTTGAAATGGACTAATTTCAAAAAGTACTAAAAATAAGGGGAAAAAATATATTTAATCCTAAAAGAAATTATAGAGAATAAAATTTATGTAACAAAAATATGATTGCTTATATGAGTGTTTTTAGCAACATTGATTTTTGTGAGTCTTATAAAGCTATTCATATTTCAGTATTTTATTTATAAAATTTCAGCTATTTCTTTTGAACCATTTCTCTTATGAAACAAAGCCTATTCTTAAAACTATCAATTTGATTTATTGTCTATGATTCAACTTAGCTCATACTTAAAATAAATTTATTTTTATTGATCTACTAAATAAGTAGGTTAAAATAGTTTCAATTTCAAAAGTTTATAATAAAATAGGTTAAGATTATGACAAAAGTATATTTGACTTACTAGAATATTTGACTTAACTGAATAGTTATATTTTTTTTCAGAATTTTATGAGTTGTTAAAATATTCTAAATTACAAATTTATTTATAAATATTTTATATTAGTTATAAATTAAATTTTAATTAATTTTGTATATTTATAACTTAATTAGAAAATTAAGACTCAATTCAACTTTTGTATTTGGGTCGATTAAACCCAATTGAGTTTAACTTATTCAATATTATCAAATGTAGCCGTAATTTTCATCAATCCAACTTTTCTTATTAGTGAGTTTGGATTTAAATTAAGTAATATTTGTTATGTGCATAATTTTTTTTTCATTTTAAGTAACATTTTTACTTTAAAAGATATTCATAGATTAATCCTAGTCCATGGATCTTTTCTTAGTATCTTGATCTTATAACTTTTTTTATATTTAAGTTTTATGGACTTTTTTTTATCCATACTCATAAATTTAGATGAAATTTCTCAACCAAATTGACAAATCTTATTTAGATTAACAATGGGATACTTTTGTTAAGTTAAAATTAACTCGTTAAATGTCGTCTAAGTTAAAGTTTTCATTTAAAAAAATTAAATGAGAAAGCTTTTACAAAAATTTAATCACATCATTTTAAATTATGCTTAAGTTCACTCACTAGACAATGTTGTTTATGCTGGATTTATACAATTCCATTGCATACTAACCATAATAATAAATATATAATTATTTTAATGGAACTTTCTAATCCTCTGTTATCTTCTTTATCTTAAAACAAACATTTATTTAAAATTAAATACTAATATAAATAGAAAACTATTTTTTTAAATAGACAATTAAAAGGTAGAAATCAGCTTAATTTATTAAATGAATGTTTTATTAAATGAACACAAACAACCAAACCAATGGATTACTCATTTTGAATTAGTCCATTTGCAAAAAAAAAAAAATGTTGATAGGGCTTAAAAACAAAATATCCTCATTTTGTAGAAATCAAAATGAAATTAACATTAAAATGATTAAAAAAAAAACCAAACCCATAATATTAAAAAAATTAGAATATACTAAAACAAATATTACGAAAATATCAACCAATGTGAAACCAACCTAATTCTAAAATAGAAAAAAAAAAAAGAAACAATTATAGGAAGTGGGATTTGAACCCACGCCCTCAAACGAGGACCAGAACTTAAGTCTGGCGCTTTAGACCACTCGGCCATCCTGACTTTGATGATTAAACAAACGATATAATTATATATATATATATATATCATTATTATTATTTTTATACAATTTTAGGAAGTTAAATTTTACGCATATTATTAACCTTCTATTTTGGGTTTCATTATCACAAAAGCCCGTTCGGCTAACGTTGAAAATTTAAATGATTTCAATTAATTATTACAAAGCTATTTTTTATTTTAGTTTTCAGGTTTTAAAATTAATTTAATTAATCTTCAATTCTGTATATATTATTATAGTTTCATCTAATCGAACCGTCAACCTAATATACTCATTTAAGGTACTACGAAAAAATATTTTAACAAATTAAAATTTTTAAGAATAAAAAATAACTTTATAAACGAAATCGATAGTTGGGTAAAATTTATGAAATTTGTAAAATGTGGTACTAACGTTACGAAGAATATACCGATCAAAATTTGCAATTTAACAAATGATTTATTATTTGGTCTGTTAAGGAATTCAGGACTTCTCCAAATCAGTTTTTTAATAGGGATTTTTAAATACGTTATTTACTTATACCCTTTTTGACTTAAAGTGCTAAATGGGTCTCATCAGTAATCTCACATAATTATACTTTACTAATAATATATTTTTATTTATGAAAAAGTGGTGCAGTTTAAATGACTGTCAAAATTAAATTACTTTAATTGAGAATTAATGCTTCAGTTAATTTTATACAAATTAATTGTAAAAGGAATCCTGTCATAAATAGTTTATTTATTAAGCTCAATGTATCAAAACAAGTACAATAAGAAATGTATGGACCAAATTTGGAACATGCCACCCAAAAATAAGTCAAAAGGAAGGAATAACTAATAGAATGGATAAATAGAGATAATCAATGACATGAATGGCAAAGAAATAACAGAAGAGTATATTTTAACTATATTACCCGAGAGACATGTATGATTTTGATATCAGCTAAGGTAAGAAAGAGGCTTAGACGAATACTAAAAAAATAATTGAACAGAAATGATGTATTTTGTTGTGAAAGGGGTCAAATTTACAATAATGGTAATAAAAGCATTCCTTAAAATTCTTTGAATATCAAAGGAAAACAGAATACCAAGAGATTAAGATCATGGATAGAACAGGATGCATATAGGGCCTGATGTAGAAACAATCGATTGTTTGTTTTCAATGATCCCTTTAATATATTTTTTCAATTTGATAATTGAGAAGTATAGACAGAAATAATTAAATACCTGATTAACAAGTACAACTCGTTGATCATGAAGCTGTTGAATGATCATATCACAAACTGCTGTCTTGCCAGATGCTGCACCCCCAGCAACACCTGCATCATAAAACATAAGCAAGTTAGAATCATTAAGATAAAGGAGAAGCTGTAAGAATTGAAGGCAAGGTATCAAAACTAAGCACCTTGAGCTATGAAAAAGCTCTAGTCCATTTTAATTGACAGAATTTGAAAAGAAAAAAAGAACGGTGTGACATTGATATTAGTTGAAATGTATCATGCTAGAACTAAGCCATGCTATGTAACTAAATTTCATTTTAATTTTTAATAGCTCCAGCAAGATGAATTTGTGATTTCTATTAAAAGCAGACATGTTTCTGACCTGAGTAGGTCAATTTTCACACCAAGACACAGGTTTCAAGCCAAGAAACTCGATTACTTCAACTAGTACAAAATTGTGTTTTAACAGTGGTGATTTTGTTCATGTACTCTGTAACACAACTTCAAGGCCTCATGTGAACTTATTTGGCAGTTCACCACAGGAAAACACACCTATGACAAAAGGTTGTTTATACATGTCAGTTTCAGAGGTTGTTGGTTGTTCTATGCTGTCCTTTCTTTGCTCAAAACCCACCATGTGAAATCCAGAAAAATTAACCTCGTTAGAAGACTCCATTAATTCTATAGCCGACTTAGCATCCATTGGCAGAGAGACCTGGAAAAAATCATAATTAAAAATTGCACATAGAGAAATGAAACTAGAAACAATAAAAGTCACCAAGACTAATCTGAATCTAGTATGAGTAGATATAGCGAACAGATTAACCACCACCTTTTAACCAACTTTATAGTGACGTATACATACAGACTAATGTATTAAATGTGAATGATTGAATCAAGTCAACCATTTTAGCTTTGGAACTTTTTAGTCACTATTTTTGAATCGAAGACTAAAAATGCATTTTTCTTTTTTTGCATATCATGACTTTGCATTGACTAAAGTAGAGTAGAGTAGCATGTCATTCCTTTTGTCTTGCACTATCATTGCAGATTGAGATTCTCTGGTACACTATCTTTGGACCTTGATAATTTTGGTACTATTTTTAGTAATTGCAGATTATCTATGGCTTTCAAAGCATATATGCATACACCAAGGGAATCCAAAAGGTTTCTCAGACCTCCCAGCACCATTTTCATAAATCTACCAAAACCCTATAAATAGACTAAGCACCCCCAATTCCTCAAGTATATCACAAAGGTGTGCATCCCACTTTCACTTTGCCCTTGACTATTATGGACCAGAAAAGAGTAACACATCATATTACTTTTCCAACATATACATCAAACACAAAATTGTGCTCACCCACTCATGACAATCCTTTCAACAAAGTAGCCAGCAATGATTCAAGTTTCATTTACCATTAACAAAACATCAATCGCATTCATGTGGTGCTGACTGTTATGTTCATCCCTGACAAAACTATTACCAAATTATCCTTTCATATTTACCATTGTATAGAGGCAATTGAAATAAATAGCATTGCAAAATGCACTCAAAATAGTAATTTATTTATAGTTTCCCTCGCATGCACACAATACAATTCAGAATTCTTTCCCAAGTTGTGGATCTTCCTGAAACTTCACACACTCAATGATATAGAGAACCAATATCCATGTATATACAATAATGACATGACAATATTCTGTAAATACTAATACCAATACCATCTAATAGTATTATATGATTAGTTGATCAATGATCAATTATTAAATATAAAAAATGAAAACAAACATGTATTGACGTCAATGAGGTGTAGTAGCAATTAAAACTGAGCAACTTAGAAACAAACAACTGTTAGAAAAAGTGAAGGTGATGGAACTGGAAGAATTTACTGTCAATAATATAAGATGTTGTTATACAACATTACAACTTGACATTTTCCTATACTGGTAAAAAATGTAAAAAGCTTTTGAAATATGTACAATCATAATTCAAATTTACCTCAAGGTATAGATTATCTCTACCAAAATATTGAACAGCCTATGCCACAAACAATATTTAGCCCAATTTGCTTGCAACTTTTGTCAGAATGTTTTTCGTCACTTCCATTCAAAGCTCAAACCAGCTCATTCAATGTCAAGTATTGATCAATGAATTAAGAGCATACTTGTCTCATAGTCCAAAACATCTTAAATTGCACTGCTGTCACAAGAAATTTTCATCGAGGTAATACTGTAACTTGTACTTCTCACGTAGTATTCTTGTGCTACACACCTGCTTTAATACTAGGAAGTTTTGAACCGTATCATGGCATTCTCCCTAGTTTAAAAATCTTATAGAATGGATAAAGTGCATATTACATTGCTAGCACCCTTCCTATTAGAAACAGTTAAAGTAAAGCAGATAACCATGTGATTGAGACTTTACCAATTGTCCTTGCAAGAACACTTCCCATCAAAGAAATGATGAAACCTGTTTGAATCTCGCATAATGATTGGTCGCCCTATAGTAATTGATGCAAACTTCATAAATAAATGGCAGTCATCACAGACACGTATATTCTTTATGATCCGTATCGGTGCAATCCCATTGGGCATTCTAATTAAAGCAAATGCAAGGGCAAGTTTCTCACTATGGTAGGAAATGGATCTAAATTTTTCTTCCTCTCCCACATTGTGTAGGACAATGTTTATATCAGGATCATAACCAATTTGTTGCAATATTGAGATCAATCTGTTCAATTCTCCATAGATTTTCCCCACTTCTGGATGAGAGTGATCTTCTGAAACAAATCTGTGGACTTCATTCCCAACCTCAACCCAACTGTAGGCCGCAAACTTCTTTGCACTCTTTTCCTTCATGAGAGACCTTACAACAGCTACATCTTTCCATCTCCCACAAGCAGCATACAAGTTGGAAAGCATTATGTAAGGTCCAGCATTATGTGGATCCAATTTAAAGAGATGATTAGCTGCCAACTCTGCACTCTTTAGGTCAGCTTTGGTACAAATAGATAGTAAGGTGGACCAAATACGGCAACTTGGTTCATGAGGCATACCTTGAATTAGATCCACTGCTTTATCAATTCTACCTGACCTACCAAGGAGAGTGACCATACATGCATAGTGATCCAATGTAGGTGTCATTCCTTTTGCATTAATAGAATCAAAATACTTCTGTCCTTCTTTTACCATATCAGCATTGATACAAGCAGATAAGACAGCCACAAAAGTAATATTATCAGATTTGAAATTTTCTTGTTGCATTCTTTCATACAAAGCCAAGGCCTCAGGAACCTGTCCATTTTGTGCATAACCCAGAATCATGGCATTCCAAGTGATCACATTCCTAATAGGCATAGTTTCAAAAACGACCCAGGCATCCAAAGGGATTCCACATTTGGAGTACATATCAACAAGAGCACTTGATACAAGCATGTCATTCTCAACGCCCATTAAAATTACTTTTCCATGGACAACTTGACCATGATACAAAGAAGCTAGTTTGGCACAGGAGCAAATCACACTAGAAATGGTGTAACAGTCAAGTTTAACATTTCTGCGTAGCATGTCCCCAAACAACATCAAAGCATCCTCCTCTCTTCCATTTTGAGCATAACCAACTATCATGGTTGTCCAACAAACTTCATCTTTTTTCAGTAATTTGTTGAATATATTTCTTGCATCGTCTACACGTCCACATTGAAAGTAAGCATTGAGAACATTCGACACTGTCACTACATCAGGTTTCAAAGCTGACAACTGCATTTCATCAAACAAATGTATGCACTCATCAGGTTTTCCCAATTTTACATATCGAGAGATCATGAGATTCCATGAAACAACATTTTTATTAATCATTCGATCAAACAACCAGCGTGCCCTATCTATATCACCACACCTGGCATACATATCAATCACAGCATTCCTTACAAAATTATTTCCTTCCAAATCAGTAACAACAATCTTCCCATGAATCTGTTTCCCATGCCACAAATCCAAAAGCTGAGAACATGCTTGCAATGCCTTCACATAGGACTGATGGGTAGGCTGAAATCCTTCTTCCTGCATTCTCATAAGAACTTCTAATGCTTTGCCTGAATGTCCATTACTAGCAAAATATGCAATTAATGTGTTATATGAAATAGAATCGCGATAAGGCATCTGTTCAAAGACAACATGTAAATTTTCAACCATGTCCATCCTTGCATAAGCTGAAAGCAAGGCATTCCAAGAATAAACATCTCTCTTAGTCATGTTATCAAACACGTTTTGAGCATCTGCGAGCTTGCCCAATTTGGCATACAATTGGATGAGTTGGTTGTGGATGAAGGAGTCTTTGGGTTGAAAAAGGTAAAGTTCCATGTGAGACTGAAGTCTCTTTGCTTGAGTGAAGTCATTGGCCCGAGCACAACGAAGCACAAGACGAGTGTAATCATCAAGAGAAGTTGGTCCATTAGAGTACAGTAGATCTATGGCTTGGTGAAGCTTTTGCTTGACCTTCATTTTGGTTTGGCAACCTCAGCCTCTCCCACCAGCATCTAGTTTTAGATAATTCCTTACCGGTTTCATCACATTTATAACTGTGAAGGATTCTAACACAATCAATTTGTCTTAGAGTCTTTCTCTTAGAGTCTTCTTCCTGTTGTCTCTTTTAATTCTCTTTCATAGTCCTAACATAGTCAGTTTTTTTATTAGAGTCTTCAAGTTTTCTTCTTTAATTCTCTTTGATATTATAAATTCATCAAAATAGATTTGACTTACTAGAAGATTTCACTTAACTAAATATTTATATTTTTCAGAATTTTAATGAGTTGTTAAAATATTTTAAATTACAAATTTATTTCTAAAAATTTATATTAGTTATAAATTAATTTTTTATATTTATAACTTAATTAAAAAATTAAGACTCAATTCAACTTGTGCATTTGGGTAGATCAAACCCAATTGAATTTAACTTATTCAATATTATCTAATGTAATCGTCATCAATCCAACTTTTCTTATTAGTAAGTTTGGATTTAAATTAAGTAAATATTTTTTATGTGTATAATGATTTTTTTTTTTCGTTTTAAATAACATTTTAACTTTTAAAGATATTCATAGATTAATCCTAGTCTATGGATCTTTTCTTAATTAGTATCTTGATCTTATAACTTTTTTTTATATGTATATTTAAGTTTTATGGACTTTTTTTTACCTCAACTCATATAAATTTAGATGAAATTTTTCAACCAAATTGACAAATCTTATTTAGATACTCCTTAACAATGGGATACTTTTGTTAAGTTAAAATTAAATCGTTAACATATTGTCTAAGTTAAAGTTTTCATTTAAAAAAATTAAATGAGAAAGCTTTTACAAAAATGTAATCATTATGCTTAATCACTAGGTTAAGTTCACTCACTACACAATGTTTATAGAATTATACAATTCCATTGTATCCTAACCATAATAATAAATATAGATTTATATTTAATGGAACTTTGTAATCCTCTGTTATCTTATTTATTTTGGATAAAAATGAATGAAAGAAAAAAAAGGAATTGTGTAGTCCATTTTTAACTTACTTTAGAAAACTATTTTTTTAAAATAATATGTCAGAAGTGGGATTTGAACCCACGCCCTCAAACGAGGACCAGAACTTGAGTCTGGCGCCTTAGACCACTCGGCCATCCTGACTTTGATATTTCATAAAATGATATAGTTATATATATTTAATAGCTTTTGATTTCTAAATTTTAAAAACGAATTTATGTAATTCTTATCACCGTGTCAATTTACAACAAAGATGAAATTCAAGAAATATTTAACCCCATAATTATACTCTATTAATATTTTATTTATTTATGAAAAAATTGGTGCAGTTTAAAATGACTGTAAAAAATAAATTACTTTAATTGAGAATTAATACTGTAGTCAATTATATATAAATTACTTGAACTTTGCAACAATATAGTTAAAATTGACGATGAAATAATGTAGATATCTGCTTTTTCTGTATTATTCACTGCATCAACTCTTGACTTTTTAAATGAAGGGATTCAATTCAAATGAAAAATCTAATTTTAATTTACACACAAATACACACACGTATATATATATATATACATATATATATATATATATATATATATATATATATATATATATATATATATATATATATATTGTTATATATATTTTTTGTCTCTCAAGTTTCAGCGAAATTTGGAATTAGTCTCTCATCAAAACTTTTGACCAATTTAGTCTTTCATCTTTCAAAATGCATGAATTTAGTTCTTTTAACCAAATTTTGTTAAGTTTATCTGACGTTTCAAGCGTATTTCATGATAGTATTTAAATTATTTACACTGTTTGACACATTTTTACTTCAATGTTAACTTAAATACTATCATAAAATGTGCTTGAAACGTCAGATAAACTTATTAAAATTTGGTTAAAAAGACTAAATTCACGCATTTTGAGAGATGAAGGACTAAATTGGTATAAAGTTTTGATGAGGGACTAATTTTACAAAATTCACTAAAACTTGAGGGACCAAAAACATATTTAACCCATATATATATATATACATATATGTATATATATATATATATATATATATATATATATATATATATATATATTTTATTTTTTTATAAAATAAAAACTATTATTCACAGTCTATGATTCTGTAAACTTTTTATTATCAAAACTATACAAAATAAAACATAATATCGATACAAATTTTATACTTATCTAACAGATTTATCATTCAAAACAATTATATAACTGGATAGCAAAGTAAACATTTTCGTGAGTGCATAAAGTCACAAAACCATACTCCAAAAGATGAACAAATGGAAAATGTCGATGACAAAATTATACCAGCTTCAGCAAGCACTTGAATGTAAGAGGCTTTAGACAGCCAGAAGAAACAAAAAAAAATAAAACAGTGTGAACTGGTATTGAAATTCCTCTACTGCACTTTCCAATGATCAGGACTGCACAAACACCCTTCTCTCTGACATCAAAATATTCATTCTGTGAAGCTCACTCTGCACATTCCTCCCAGGCACTTCAGCAATGAATCTGTCAAAGTCAGAACTTTCTCCATCAAGACAACTTCCACTCTCATTTGTTGTTCTGCAATGTTCCTGCTGCCAATCATTTGAGCAGCACCCACAGACCTGATAATAGCCTTCATTTCTAGCACCATGTGATAAGGGAGCAGTATGCATTGTTCTACCATGATCTTCTCCAAAATAATTTGACCCTTCATTTCTAGCATCAGGTGATAGACGAACAGCTTCCATTGTTCTGGCATGATCTATCAGAGAGAATCTAACATCGGTTGATGTTGGCACTGGTAGCAAAGATTGCAAGTGCTGCATTGGTTGCACTGTTCTTCGAGTATACAGTGGCTCAGGAACAGTTTCCATTGTTCTAATATGATCTGTCAGAGAGTATCTGATATTAGCAGATGTTGGCCCTGGTTGCAAAGATTGCAATGGCTCCATTCGTTGCCATGTTCTTCGACCATACAGTGGTTCTGGAACAGTTTCCATTGTTCTAATATGATCTGACAGAGAGTATCTGATATTAGCAGATGTTGGCCCTGGTTGCAAAGATTGCAATGGCTCCATTGGTTGCCATGTTCTTCGACCATACAGTGGTTCTGGAACAGTTTCCATTGTTCTAATATGATCTGACAGAGAGTATCTGAGATTAGCAGATGATGGCCATGGTTGCAAAGATTGCAATTTCTCCATTGGTTGCAATGTTCTTCGAGTATACAGTGGTTCTGGAACAGTTTCCATTGTTCTGATATGATCTGTCAGAGAGTATCTGATATAAGAAGAAGTTGGCCCTGGTTGCAGAGATTGCAATGGCTCCATTGGTTGCAATGTTCTTGGTGTATACAGTGGTTCGGGAACAGTTTCCATTGTTCTAATATGATCTGTTAGAGAGTATCTGACATTAGCAGATGCTGGCCATGGTTGAAATGTTCTTGGAGAGCCTAGACTCGTACCAAGAGAAGAATAACCATCAGGAGGAGCACCTCTTCCATGCACTTCTGTCATGCTACTTGAGTGAACCCCATTGAATAATGTCTCTTCTTTCATTTTTAGAAAGTGACTTGTTGTAGGGTAATAATTGAGATGAGCTGAAATTGGGAATTGCTCCACAGCATACTCAATCTCTTGACATGGGAGATTTCTTTTGTGTCTAGAAACCCTCATTCGTTTTCTCTTCATACGCTTTCTCTTACCTTCAGGAATGTAGACAAACTTGTATGTGCAGCACTTACCCAGTGGAAAGGGTTCATCACATCTATAGCTATCGCCTCTCTTATTATTGTAACCAGGGTAATCTTCTCTCTTGAAGTCAGCACGCTCAATCAACGTCAAAAAGCATTGTGCAGCAAGATTCTCAATGTTCCAGTAGCTAAAAGGTTCTGTAGTTTTATGACTGAGGTGTATTTCACCATTGGGTCTAAGCATGCGACTTGCATTGTTGAAGAATCCATGCACAAGGGCCTTATGCATCCTATAAATTCAAGAACACAAAGAAAACCGCATGCAATCATGTGGATGGTTGATAAGGATTTGAAACTTAAAAACCATGTTTCACATACAAAGAAATCTAACATAACAGAATACACAAACCAGCAATTCTGCAAAACATGAAATTCAAGCTCTCATTTCCAGCCTTCCACAAAGAAAAGAGAAGCAGGCTAAACTTTTACACTATATATAGTTTTTCTTATCTTAGCCTAATATTAGCAAAGAAGAACCAAGAATATCCCATAAATATTTTTGTTCCACAAAGATATTAATCAGTGGACAAACTGACTTGTACTAGAATACTCACTTAATCAACGATGAGCTATCTTCCTTCCCATGAAAGCCAGCATGAGGAAAGTTGAATATGACTCGATCAAACCTTCGCATTTTTATATCTGGATGAAGCTTCATTTTGGTTGCATCAACTCCATGTAATAAGAATGCTCCCAGCTTGTGCAATTCATCTAAATTTGACTTTGCGAGCTTGTACATCTTCGTAACATCATCTACATGTGAGAGATCATTTGGATTTTGAGCTCGTGAGCTATGTGACTCTAAAAGCTACCCTTATTTTCATTCATCAGCTTTCCATATTGTCCTAGCAAGTACAATCAAAACTAGAGCAGAAAAAAATAGACAGATAGATAGAATAAAACATTAAACAGCATAAACAACACTTCCCCAAATTGTGGGGAATGAAAGCATAGTAGAAAGCTTTAAAAAAGGACAAAGCTGCAAACAGATCATTCCTGAAACGCAAAATAACTTGCAATATCATAGTATTTACCCAATCCAACCCAAAAAAGAAAATGGCTTAACTTCAGAAAAGTGACAAACTGAAAAATGTCTTCATTTTACTAGAAACATTAAAAAAAAAAAAAAAAAAAAAAAAAACAAAAAAACACTGACTTCGCACTGATAAAATATATCAACATGTCCCAGCTGCAACAATCTCGTTTGAATCTGCAATTTTGGCCATGGAGTCTAGGAAAGCCACACAAAACGATACACAAATTGTTAACAAAATCAAAACGTATCACCAAGAAACTACCTTCCATCATCTTCAAAACAACCCAATAGAAACAGTAATAATATCATAAACACACTAGGGTTACTTTATGAATAACAAATGTGACAAATAGAAAGAAGAACCACATATGATCAAACTCCAAGACACACACAATATTTGAAAGAGAAAAACATCAACTATTTCCTCATACATTTCTCAGCAAGATTGAAACTTTATCTTGGAAACGTGCTGCACAAGCTAAAGGGTAAGAGAGAGATAGAGAGATAGAGACCGTAGGAGTTGAGAGAGGAAGCGACAATGTTGGCAGCAGAGCCGAAAGATTTGGCGAGGGAAAGAGAGAAAGAGAAATCACCCTCTCCCACTAACAGTATTTGGTGATCACTGGAATAGTGGGTTACCCATTTTGCATTGTCTTCTTCATCTTCTTGAACAGTGTGGCATTGGTTCTTTGATTCCTCCATGTTGAAAATGGCGAGAGAGTGAGTGAAAACACCAATAGCTGCCACCACCACTACACCGATTTTATTGCAGAAGATTTTAACTTCAGAGTTATAACTGCAGGAGAATGGAAGTGCAATAGTCTCCCAAAATGCAGTGTAAGAGTAATATCTCTTTCTATTCTTTCATGATTAATTGCACAATAAAAGTATTCTTTCATGATTTCAAAAATGTGCAAGATATATAGTAACTTCTGATTTGTAGTGTTCATCTTTTATTTTTATTTTTTTTAGTTTTCTTAAAAAAAATTGAAATGGATTTTAGCTTTAAGGAATGATTGTTTTAACGTTCATCCTATGAGATATTTCTAAGTATTCGAAGTAATTATATTTATTTATTACTAAACCTATTTGGATATATGTTGCAATAGAATACTGATGTATGAAAGGTTTTTTATGTGATTAAAATAATGAACATAACAAAAGTGGGAGGTATTCAGTACATCATAATATTGATTCTGAAGGGAAAAAGGAGAAATAATGGAAAAATCTTCTCTTTTTGGTGACTTATTGGAATTTAAACGTGGAGATCATGGAAGTTGCTGAACATACTGTTGCGTGGAAGAAATGCTTTTGTTGGGTATAAATTAAAATAATTAGTTTTTTTTTTTCCTATCTCTTTGATAAAAATAAGATAAAAGACAAGTTAAAATATATCTTAATATTGTAAGTATTGAGTATTTTTATTTCAATTTCTTAAAACTTTTGCTGTTAATTTAGTTTGTATAAATATTATTTTTAGACTTAATACTCTTAGGGTCAACAGTAATTTAAATACACTTTATAACGTTAAAAATTGAAAAAACTAAAATCTAACTAGAAAATATTTTCTAATGATATAATTAAATACTATTATATATTTAATAATTTAAGAATGTGAGGTATAACTATTTTTTATTTTTTTTTAAATATTTTTTATCATTATTTAATGATATATAATATTTGCTTGAATTGTCAAATTAATTATTAACTTCAAGACTATATATGACAACACATCGAAGTGGTAGGATTTCCTTAAAATAAATTAAAATGTAAAAGAAAACAAAAATTAATTTTGTTTGTAACAACAAAATATGGGCCGTGCTGGGTACAATATTAATGAACTGGGCTTTAATTCTGGGGTCTTTCTTCCTACACCTCCGAGCATTTCTTCTGCACCTCCAAAATTTCTTTAAATTTTCAAAATACCCTTTGACCATTTAAAGAAATTCACGGACATCACACCCCAAAAATACTTGCGGATGTCGACTTCCGAAAGTCAAAATATATCACCGGAAGTCGACTTCCGAAAATCAAAAATCATTCGGAAATTGACTTCCGGAAGTGAAAAAACATTACGGAAGTCGACTTCCGAAAGTCAAAATATATCACCGGAAGTCGACTTCCGAAAATAAAAAATCATCACCGGAAATCGACTTTCGAAAGTAAAAAACATTACGGAAGTTGACTTCCACATATAAAAAAATTTATATCTTTTATTTTATTTTACTTTTTAAAACACGTATTAAAAATTATAAAACATATAAATTTAAAAAAAAATACTTTAAAAAATAGAAAAAAACATAGTGATAAAAGTACTAAATAAAAAATTAAAAAATAAAATTAATAAATAATTTAAATTCAAATAATCAAACTTTAAAATAAAAAAAATGAATATATATATATATATATATA
>Ga0214544_1002500_pt1 | contig 38642 bp, 16 predicted proteins | sample CNSS3metaG_FD_160074 | JGI IMG/M metagenome (GOLD analysis project Ga0214544, IMG submission 160074) | Root nodule microbial communities from cowpea collected in UCLA plant growth center, Los Angeles, California, USA - CNSS3 | ecosystem: Host-associated > Plants > Roots > Nodule | place: USA...
CAATTTCTCACGGTTATCAATTTCAGTTTCTCAAGGTTCTCAATTTCAATTTCTCAAGGTTCTCAATTTCTCACGATTGTTAATTTCTCAAGGTTCTAAATTTCAATTTCTCATTGTTCTCAATTTCAATTTCTCAAGGTTATCAATTTCTCACGGTTATCAATTTCTCACGATTCTCAATTTCTTACGATTGTTAATTTCTCACGGTTCTCAATTTCAAATTTAAGGTTTTCAATTTCTCACTGTTCACATTTTCTCATGGTTCTCAATTTCTAACGGTTGTCAACTTCTCACGGTTGTTAATTTCACACGGTTATCAATTTCTCACAGTTGTTAATTTCTCAAGGTTATCAATTTCTCACGGTTCTCATTTTTTCATGGTTCTCAATTTCTCACGGTTGTCAATTTCTCAGGGTTGTTAAGTTCTCGCCGTTCTCAATTTCTCACGGTTCTCAATTTCAATTTCTCAAGGTTCTCAACTTCAATTTCTCACGGTTCTCAATTTGTCACGGTTGTTAATTTCTCATGAGTCTCAATTTCTCACGGTTATCAATTTCAGTTTCTCAAGGTTCTCAATTTCAATTTCTCAAGGTTCTCAATTTCTCACGATTGTTAATTTCTCAAGGTTCTAAATTTCAATTTCTCATTGTTCTCAATTTCCCACGGTTATCAATTTCTTCAATTTAAATTTCTCAAGGTTCTCAATTTTAATTTCTCAAAGTTCTCAATTTCTCACGATTCTCAATCTCTCATTGTTCTCAATTTCTCATGGTTCTCAATTTAAATTTTTCAAGGTTCTCAATTTCAATTTCTGAGGGTCATCATTTTCTCACGGTTGTTAATTTCTCATGGTTCTCTATTTCAATTTCTCAAGGTTCTCAATTTGAATTTCTCAAGGTTCTCAATTTCTCACGATTCTCAATTGCACACGGTTCTCAATTTCTTACGCTTGTTAATTTCTCGCGGTTCTAAATTTCAATTTCTAAAGGTTCTAAATTTTAATTTCTCATGATTCTCAATTTTACACGGTTGTCAATTTCTCATGGTTGTTAATTTTTCATTGATGTTAATTTCTCACAGTTCTGAACTTCAATTTCTCAAGATTCTCATTTTCACTTTCTCGAAGTTCTCAATTTCTCATGATTCTTAATTTCTCACGGTGTTCAATTTCTCACAATTGTTAATTTCTCAAAGTTCTTAATTTCTCATGGTTCTCAATTTCTTAGGGTTCTCAATTTCTTACCGTTCTCAATTTTTCACGGTTCTTAATTTTTCACAGTTCTCAATTTTTCACGGTTTTCAATTTCTCATGATTCTCAATTTCTCACAATTGTCAATTTCTCACCGTTCTCAATTTCTCACTGTTCTTAATTTCAATTTCTCAAGACTCTCAATTTCTCTAGGTTCTCCAATTTGTCTAAGATTCTCGAATTTCTCAAGGTTCTCCATTGTTCAAGGTTTTTCATTTCTCAAAGTTCTCAATTTCTTACGGTTCTTAGTTTCTCACAATTTTTAATTTCTCACGTTCTCCATCCAAGTACTTTCCAAACCTACTACTTTTAAGTTGGTCTTTCATAATCTCCATATTCACCTTAAAAGGAGTGTTAGACATTTTTTTTATATCTCAATTATGATTTTCTCGTGTTATTATATTTCATTGATTGTACTTTCTTCTTAAATACAAGCATGTTTCACTTATGTATTTGAACTTGTTCTCGTACTTTTCACAAAGTAATTTTCTTAAATTTTCTCTTATTTGTATTTTATCAAACACTAACAATTATGGGAGGCTGATTGAAGTGTTTGGTTCTTCTACTTAATAGTTGGCTTTTCGGTGTGCGTTCCACAAGTACTTGATACTTCATTGAAAATGGACGCATCATTTGAGCCCTCTTGCTTCAAGAACAAGAAAAAATTGTAGTTTGAGGGGAAGAAAGGAGACTGAGTATGGAGCAAGCATGCATACGGTCATCTTACCTTGCGCTTTACCATATTTGTTACAGAGTATAACATTACAGAAGAACCAAAGTGCATATTTTAAAGTTTGAACTAAGTGCAAAGGATTAAGAACCAAGAAAAAATAACGTCAAACAACCAAATAAATTAATAAAGCACACATTATTGAGATGTGCAACTTCGATTGGCAGCTTTTGTTTTTGTTCTGGATGCTTAGGACAAATAGTCAAATAGGTTTGGAAGCCATTCTCAAATTAAAAGATTAGGTTATGGCTTATTTCATTTCTTTTTGAAAAGAAAGTGTGCAACCATCCATTCTTCACCGTTATTGTATCCGAAAAGTTCCGCCACAGCTATGAAGAATGTTCTCCAATAGGCAGTCCACTTGGTAGCTGAATCATTGCCATACGTTGATTGCATAATTGGCTTGATGTAAGTCATTCTCTGGTCCATTCTTTTCAGCCATTCTTCACTGCAACATGAATTCATTTTTTTTTTAGAACTGGGTTCGAATTTGCTTTGTAAGCAAATCATTGAGCAGTCAAGTTGATTCTTACCTGGTTTGTGCGTAGTGTTTCCCATTTACCAGCCAATGGTTGATGACTGTAACATCATCCTACATAACCAAAGAAAACTGTTAGTTACAAGTGAGCTGATTCTGGACGTCATATAAAGGTGTTAAACAAAAGTATAGCAGGCTTTTCTTTCTTTCCCGTTTTTTCTTTTAAGGAGAAACAGTTTTTTTCCCTTCATATAACACAAGCCAACATTTGACGGGATTCAGAAATACCATTTGTTAATAATAACAAAGCTGGCACAAGAAGCATAGGAAACTCACTTGAAAATAAAGAAGTAGATTTGCTGAAGCCATGGTTCCTCCGGTAAAGAAATATCTTGTAATCCAGTCATCTTCATTTTTGTCCTTCATGAAGAAGTAGCAAGTAGTAGGTAAATGAATTATATCTATGAAGAGTTGAAAACTCACTAGCCTTGTTAATGCATTGACTAATATATATCACAAGTATAACATCATAATGGTCAAGTTGTTTAACAGTGTAGTATTGAGTTCACCTCAAAGTGGTAGGCAAATGCTTTGTGGCAGAAGTAATGCACAAACAAAAGGCTATCCTCTTTCATCCATTGGGATATCTTCTTCAGAAGGTCTTTGTAGTTCTTCATATGCTGCATCAAGGTCAAAGCTGACTCTAAAATACAAGAAAACGTGTCGTTGGCACTAATTATTTACCCACAAATCCTAACCTCAAACATTTCTATGGAAAATATTCTGTCGTAAGAAGCCTCCATTTCAAACGTGCTAATATCAGCAACTATAATATTGATATTTTGCAGCTGAAGATCCCTGACAACAGAGGAGAAGAATGTGATTTTGACCATCATGCAATATTTATTTAATTCGCAAACTCAATATCGTTTCCACCTAAGTCTCATCTGCTTAATAAGATTTTTGTGAGCCACATGGCAATGCATAAGGCCTTAAAGCCAACAAGGGGATATCAAGCAGCATACCGGCACTTCTCCTCAATGTAGGCCTTTTGAGTTGTGGAATTGCAGATTCCTGTAACTCTGCAGTTGGTGTAGTTCTTGGCAATGTATAATGCCAGCGACCCCCAACCACATCCCACATCAAGTACTGTATGACCATCTTTCAGGTTTGATCTCTCGCAGTACAGTTTCAACATTGCTTCTTCAGCATCTTCCAGCGTCATTGAGGGAGAAGAGAAATAGCAACAGCTGCATCAGTTCATGCATTTAGGAATGATATATTAGCCATTTTCTTTCATGCACACATACTTGTCAGTAATTTATTTGGGTAACAACTTCAATTAAATCCCTCGTATATTCATTTTGCAACAGAAATGACTTGTTTATAATGAATCTTTTCACTTCTGCACACATACCTTAATCATTGTAGCCAATAAAGTGAGATATGGTATGGCTGTTCCCGGTGCCCAGTTCCCACAATTCATCCTGTACTCACTTTTAGGTAGATTTTGTTGTAAAGGTTTAGGTCCTATGTGATTTTCTTCTCGTCTTTTGTCTTTAAAAACTGTTATTTAAAATAATTCCTGGCTACTTAAAAATCAATTTCACCTATAAAGTCTACCAGTTTAAAAAATTATTCCAAATCTTATTTTATAAACCAAAAAACAGAAACAGTTAAAAGTTATTTTCTCATCTTATGTATCTATTTTGTGATCCTACCTCAAGAGTGCTACATGTGGTGAGACTAAGACATCAGCTTAGTTGAGTGTCTGTTTTTTTTTTCTTTAATTTTTTTTTTTTAAATCAACTTTCGAAAATATAAATCAAAGAAACATGATCACTATCTACTAATAGCATAAAAATCAAAGGAATTTTTTAGGTAAATTACCAATCGACTACAAAATCATTTCAGAAGTACCTGTATTTGAGATTGCTTCCAAGGACGAGCTTGAAGAAAGCGGTTGGTAATTCATAATGTTGAGATTTTGGCTTCTCAGTGTTGATTGCTATGGGCATCTCTCGTAAAGCTGAAAGAGCGTGAGACATGAAATTCCTGGTCAAATTGTTCACTCACCGGACAAAATCAAATGAACTAAAAAAACACATTATTACATTAAGACGTTGCAAGGTAATGTTTTCGTTAATTTTCTTTTTCTGATTCCAGAATGTTTCAGTGATTGATTGTTGAAAATGCAGTCATAATCGCGACGAGAGAAATTGAGAAGGTAAGAAATAGTACAATGTGCGAAGTGGAGGAGGTTGAAAAGCTGAAGCTCGGAGGATGTGTCTGAAGAAGAGCGAAGGCGAGTAGCCAGAAGGAGGCGCGTGAGTCTCCTGGTGACGGCGTCTGGCAGCAGGTTGCGCTCAAGTGCAGAGAGCATGAGCTTAACCGTTGCATCATATGCAAGCTGCATCATCCCTTCCATGGAAGCCGCAAGGGAACCTTCGATGCAGAAGCAAGAATGGTAGCACCACTGTTCTACACTTCTAGAATGGTGTCTTATCTTCTTCCACTTATTACATGACCTTTCATTTGTCCTGTACTTTTTTTTTTATATTATTATTATTATTATTTGTGTCCAATTTTCATGATAATAAAAAATAAAAACAATTAAAAATTATTTCATAAAATTTGCATTAAAGTTATAAAAAACTCCGTTAAAAAGGTAAATTTTTATTTATTGTTATAGTTACACTATAGAATAGCTGATAGTAGTAGTAATTATTATTATTATATTTACTAGAGAAAATGGGAGAATGAATATTTTGATATTTATATTTTTAGCATTGAATTTATCTATCAAACGATATTATTATTATTATTATTATTATTATTATGGATTGTTCTATGATACACATATACGATACTGTATCGGGTATCCGATACATTGATACGTTTATTTTTAAAATAATAGGATATGATACGTGATAGATACATGATATAAAAATATTATTAAAAAATGTACAATAATTCTTACAAACATAATAAATATATAATTGTTAATGTGTGAATCCAAATTTTCTAATTAAAGACCAATTATTTTGGTAGTCGAAACCTAATAACTAATGTGACCAATTTAAAAATCAATTAATAATTGAAACTATTTTAATTATCAATTTAAATATCAATTATAATTTTTTGGAACTATTTTAGTTGTCAATTTGGTCATTATATACTAACTAATTATTTTTTGTCACTAAAATTAGTCACTATTCAAAAAATTTATTATAGTATACTACGGATTTATAAATTAGATACTTCATAAGTATTATTAAAGTATCGAATACGATATGCGTCAGACACGGATACGTGACTTGAGTTAAAGTATCGGTGCATCATAATTAGTTCATATAAATTCTTAATTATATAAATTCTTAATTATAGAAATGAACAATGACACCATGACAATATCATAGAAAATTATACAAAAAAACATTATTTAAAAGACCAACTCAAGAGATAAATTATATGATGTTTTAATTTAATTTTTATAGATTCAATTGTGCCAAGTCATTTTTAAGATATTTTCTTTCTCATAATTTTTACTTTTATACAGAAGTCTTACTCATAATCTTATTTATTTTATTAGGTTAACAAAAATAATTTTTTAACGTTATCATCCAGAATCTTATTTAAATTCTTGAATGTTACCTTTTATGTTGCATGCTTCAATCGAGACCTTTACCTCCCTACATATACTCGAATAAATAATCTTGTTGTAACATTTTATTTAAAAAAAAAATATTTTTATTCAATAATAATTTCCATTTTAATTCAAATAATCATCGTAATAATTTTCTAAATTTATTCTATATTTCAGTAAAAAAAAACTTAATTTAGCTTAAGTTGCAAATATTTTATTCAAAGTATGTGGCTAAAAAATTCTTATAAAATATAAACACCTAAATATATTTTAAAAAATTACAAAACAAAACTTTTAAATTGTAAATTTTAATTCTTAAATTTAAATAAAGAAATCTAATTTCTTAAATATATAAAAAAAAGGAAAATGATAGTTATTTTTAACAAAATTTGACAAACAACTAAATAAAGTAAAAAAGTATTATTTTTATTACTTCATTTTCATTAAAAATAAAAATTAATCTACTTGAATTCTATTTATAAGAAATTTATCAACTTTGTCAAAAGATTTTTTTTTTCAAAAACTCATTTTCAAAAAAAAAATACACACCTTGTAAATAATGATTTCACAAAAGTCACTATCATTATAACAACTTTTTAATAAAAAGTTAAAAAAATAAAGATAATCATTTGAAGTTCTTACTATCAATTATCGTAAATTAAAAAAAATAGTTGAATTCTCAGAGTAATTGCATTATTTTGATGCAAAACTTTATTGGTTCCAGAACTATCACACATGTTGCACAGTCAATCAAAATACACATTAATTATTACTGTAGTATATGAATTTTAGGTTTTTGTTAATTTATTTCTCTAATTTCTTTCATTTACTTTTACTATTTTAAAATATATCAATGTTGGCCTAATTTTAGTTAAAAGTTGCTATTGACATCAATAAGTTTTAAAAGTGATAATGTGATATAATAATTTGATCTCATAATGAATTTCTTTCATCAATCTTTATTTCTCAAAATACTCATATCATTATTTAATCATTAACAATTCATCTCAAGAGAGAAAACAACATCATAAGAATATAAATATGCAATCAAAATACTTCTGCAAACTGAGAAACATTCTCAATGTGAAAAAGTAAAATTTCATATATATAAATGTTTTCTAATCAAATTTCATTAAGATTATATATAAATATAAGATAGTAAAATTAAATGTCTAAATAAATAGTTACAGCAACATTACCTGCAAAATGTGAATTATAAGAAAAGAAAAATCTAAAACATAAGAGTGTGAAATTGACTTTTCATATTACAACTTTCGCTTAATGGTCAAAATAAAAAATCTGTGATAGAATCAAAATCAATCACTTATGTTATCCGGAGAAACGGATAAATAAGACAAAAATTTAATATCAATTGGATTTGAAGATGGGAATAAGAAAAAACTCGTTCATGCTATTTTTATTGTCACGTGGTACGATAATGACTTGATACAGAACCAACAAAATTGAAACACTACAAATTGACACATGACATTAAGGATGAAATCGGACCGCCGGTCAGACACACGCAACAAAAAATCCATTTGTTATTGCCTGTTTATTTGTTGGGAACATATTTAAAAAATATCTATGAATTTTTTAAAATTTGTGGATTCCTATGGATATCCACAAATATTTTAAAAAATAATTACAAAAAAGTATAAAATAAAATATAAATTTAATTTAATCTAATAAATATATATTAAATTTTAATTTTAATTAAGTTTAACTTAAGAAAAGATAAATTAAATTTTAATTTTAATTTTTTGCGATTAACGAATACATGTGGGTACGACGAGTATGATATCCGCAACCGATCCGTTTATAAACGAGTATTAAAATATCTGCTACCCATGAGTATCAACGATCTATTATGAATTTTATACACAGATATCCGCATACACGAATATTTTTGTTATCCTTACGTGACACTGCATACATGACACTAAAACAAATTTATTAAAAATGACATAAGGCAAACTTATTGAAAGTGACATAAGGCCAAAGTGACCTAATTGAATCATTTTAAAATACTCTCAATTAAGACTAAACCTTACGTTACAATCTATATCTTATAACAGTCCCAACCAAATATCGAAAAGTGCACCCTACATATCTGTAATCAAATAGAGCAAGGATCTTTATTTTCTTACGACTCTAATTCTTACAAGGTTCTTTAACTACACAAAAGAAATCCTATCAAACAAATATTTCACCTTGAACTATTTTGAAAAAATATTCATGGACCGGAGAATCACATATAACTCAAAGAAGTTCACTAACTCAAAAGAAATAAAAAGTGAATCTACTATATTTTGAATATTTCACCTTGAACTATTTTGAAAAAATATTCATGGACCGAAGAGTCACATACAATGTAACTCAAAGAAGTACATTAACTCAAAAGAAATAAAAAGTGAACCTACTATATTTTGAATTTTGGTAAGTTAGATGTCTAGAAATCTATAAAATATCGCTCCAAGACTTTTTATCTTGAAACAAATAAAAAATTAGGTGAAAGATGAAAAGAGAAGTTCATATAAAAGATTTGTAAAGAGACAATTATATGAAAATGGATTAATAGAAATTATATTTATACTATAAAATTATTAAATAATAAAGCACACAACATTACAAATAGTCAAATAGGTTTGGAAGCCATTCTCAAATTAAAAGATTAGGTTATGGCTTATTTTATTTCTTCTTGAAAAGAAAGTGTGCAACCATCCATTCTTCACCGTTGTTGTATCCGAAAAGTTCCGCCACAGCTATGAAGAATGTTCTCCAATAGGCAGTCCACTTGGTTGCTGAATCATTGCCATACCTTGATTGCATAATTGGCTTGATGTAAGTCATTCTCTGGTCCATTCTTTTCAGCCATTCTTCACTGCAACATGAATTCACTTTTTTAGAAGTGGATTCGAACTTGCTTTGTAAACAAATCATACCGGTGGAGTACCACAGGATTGCTGTAAAATCATTGAGCAGTCAAGCTGATTCTTACCTGGTCTGTGCATAGTGTTTCCCGTTTACTAGCCAATGGTTGATGACGATAACATCATCCTGCATACATACATCACCAAAGAAGACAGTTAAGTTAATTACAAGTGAGCTGATTCTAGACATGATATAAATGTGCTAAACAAAAGTATAGCTGGTACTTTCTTTCTTTTCCCGTTTCTTCTTTTAAGGAGAAACAGTTAACACAAGGCAACATTTGACTGGATTCAGAAATACCATTTGTTAATAATAACAAAGCTGGCACAATAAGCATAGGAAACTCACTTGAAAATAAAGAAGTAGATTTGCTGAAGGCATGGTTCCTCCAGTAAAGAAGTATCTTGTAATCCAATCATCTTCATTTTTGTCCTTCATGAAGAAGTAGTCAGTAGCAGGTAAATGAATTAGACTAATACGTATCAAATATAGCAACCAACTAATCATAATGGCCAAGTTATTTAACAGTGTTGTATTGGGTTCACCTCAAAGTGGTAGGCAAATGCTTTGTGGCAGAAGTAATCCACAAATAAAAGGCTATCCTCTTTCATCCATTTGGATATCTTCTTCAGAAGGTCTTTGTAGTTCTTCATATGCTGCATCAAGGTCAAAGCTGACTCTAAATACAAGAAAACGTGTCGTTGACACTAATTATTTATCCACAAATCCTAACCTCAAACATTTCTATGGAAAATATTCTGTCGTAAGAAGCTTCCATTTCAAACGTGCTAATATCAGCAACTATAATATTGATATTTCCCAGCTGAAGATCCCTGACAACAGAGGAGAAGAATGTGATTATGACCATCATGCAATATTTATTTAATTCGCAAGCTCAATATCAATCGTTTCCACCCAAGTATCATCTGCTTAATAAGATTTTTGTGAGCCATATGGCAATGCATAAAGCTTTAAAGTCAACAAGGGGATATCAAGCAGCATACCGGCACTTCTCCTCAATGTAGGCCTTTTGAGTTGTGGAATTGCAGATTCCTGTAACTCTGCAGTTAGTGTACTTCTTGGCAATGTATAAAGCTAGCGATCCCCAACCACATCCCACATCAAGTACTGAATGACCATCTTTCAGGTTTGATCTCTCGCACTGCAGGTTCAACATTGCTTCTTCAGCATCTTCCAGCGTCATTGAGGTAGTAGAGAAATAGCAACAGCTGCATCAGTTCATGCATTTGGGAATGCTAAATTAGCCATAAGGTTGTGAGCGTACTTCACCATTTTTCTTTAATGCACACATACTTGTTAGTAATTTATTATGATAACAACTTAAATCCCTCATATATTCGTTTTTCAAAGAAATGACTTGTTTATAATGAATCTTTTCACTTCTGCACACATACCTTATTGTAGCCAATAAAGTGAGATAAGGTATGGCTGTTCCCAGTGCCCAGTTCCCACAATTCACCCTGTACTCCCTTTTAGGTAGATTTTGTTGTAAAGGTTTAGGTCCTCTGTGATTTTCTTCTCGTCTTTTGTCGATAAAAACTGTTATTTAAAATAATTTCTCGCCACTTAAAAATCAAGTTTACCTATAAAGGCTACCAGTTTAAAAAATTATTCCAAATCTTATTTTATAAACCAAAAAACAGAAACAGTAAAAGATATCTCATCTTGTGTGTCTATTTTGTGATCCTATCTCGATAGTCTTGTATGTGGTGAGACTGAGAGATTAGCTTAGTGGAGTGCTGTTTTCTTTATATATTTAAAAATAAATAAAAAATCAACGTTCGAAAATATAAATCAAAGAAACAGGATCATTATCTACTAATAGCATAAAAATGAAAGGAGTTTTTTAGTTAAGTTAAGAATCGACTGCAGAATAACTTTAGAAGTACCTGTATTTGAGATTGCTTCCAAGGACGAGCTTGAAGAAAGCGGTTGGTAATTCATAATGTTGAGATTTTGGCTTCTCAGTGTTGATTGCTATGGGCATATCTCGTAAAGCTGAAGGAGCATGAGACATGAAATTATTGGTGGTCAAATTGTTCACTCACCGGACAAAATCAAATGAACTAAAAAATAAATAAATTATTTCATTAAGACGTTGCAAAGTAATGTTTTCGTTATTTTTCTCTTTTTGATTCCAGAATGTTGTAGTGATTGATTCTAGAAAATGCAGTTATAATAGCAAAGAGATAAATTGAGAAGGTGAGAAATAGTACAATGGGCGAAGTGGAGGAGGTGGGAAAGCTGAAGCTCGGAGGATGTGTTGGAAGAAGAACGAAGGCGATTAGCCAAAAGGAGGCGCGTGAGTTTCCTGGTGACGGCGTCAGGGAGCAGGTTGCGGTCAAGTGCAGAGAGCATGAGCTTCACCGTTGCATCATATGCAAGCTGCATTATCCCTTCCATGGAGGTCGCAAGGGAAGCTTCAGTGCAGAAGCAACAATGGTAGCACCTATCTATCTATCTCTATGTATTCTTTCTCTTTTTTTGCAATTGAGATTTAGCTTGATTAGGGTGCTAATGAAAGTCATCATTGCTGTTTTTCTGTTGTAATTGTAATCTCTCGATCCTTTCTGCAAAAAGTACAGAATTCGTGGAAAGAATGGTAACGCAACAACTACAGTTCTACAATATTCTTGATCGGTTTCTTATCATTTTCTTCTTATAACATCCCATTTGGCTCTGTTTTTTCTTTCATTATTATTATTTACATCATTTCATTAGTCTTTTTTTTTAGAGAAATTTAAAATCGATTTTTTTATTTTTATTTCTCTTCATTTGGTTGCGTAATATCATGTGAAAGTGATAATGACGGTGTCTATTATCTTGTTGGATTGTGAAAAAATATCATTTTAGATTTAGTTGCTATTTTTTATTATTTTATCTTAATTTAGTTTTAAATTTTATTTAGACGGAAACAATTTTATTAATCTCTGAATAGAGACTAAATTTAATTTTTAAATAATTGTTACTATGATATTTTTAAAAGTTTAAGTTTACTGAAATGTATATTTTATATTAAATTTTATTTAAATTTTATTTTAAATATTTATATATCAACAATTTTAGACAAAGGATAGAGTTGGTTTAAAAATAACAATATTATAAATTAAAATGTAAAATTTCAAAACATTTTTATAACAATTTAAAATGTTTATAAATTGTTAAATAAATTTATTTTAAAATAGTTTTATGTCAATTTTAAAATAAATTTATAACAATTTTAACTGTTATAAATTGTTAAACAAAATTATAAATAAATTTCTTTATTTTAAATTGTTATAAAACTCTTTTATAATTTTACATTTGAATTTATAAAACTAACTCTAACATTTGTTCATAAATTATTAATATATATAACTATTGAAAAAATTAAATAAAGTTTCAATGCAAAATATAAATTTTAAAAAATTTAATGTGGTTAAAAATATCAATTATAATAATAATATCATTATAACATCTATATAAAAGTTAAATTTGATATTAAGTTTGAAGGGATAAAATTCTTATGCTTAAAAAGAAATTGAGTTAAAAATATCAATTATAATAAAAATATCATTATAACATTTATATAAAAGTTAAATTTGGTCTTAAGTTAAAAGGAATAAAATTGTTCTCGATTAAAAAGAAATTGAGACTAAATTTAGACAAGTTAACGAATTTAAATTTCTCACATCAACAGTGACATGTACCACTTTCATTGTCATGTCACATTGTCATTGTCATGTAGTAATATCTAATTTTGACACGTGGCATCTTTAATTAAAAAAAATAAAAAAATTACAAACTAACAAGAGACACATCAATTAACCGCCGGTACATCATTAATGAAAAAGACCTAATTACAACAAATTTACCGAAATAAAAACTAAAGCGAGACAAATAAAAGAAAAGAAATTAATTTGATATTTCAGGATAATAATTTAACCAATAAAATAAGTTAACCTAAATATTATTATTTGTCTTCAATTTTCATGGTAATAAAAAATAAAAGCAATTAATTTTTTTTATAAAATTATTAAAATCTGCTTGATGTTATAAACAGTTAATAACTAAAAAACGCCGTTATAAAAGTAAATTTTTATCTATTGTTATAATTACACGACAGAATAGCATGTAGCAGCAGTCATAATTATAATTATAGTTTTATTTGTAAAAGAAAATGGGAGAATAAATATATTGATATTTATATTTTTAGTATTGAATTTCTAATGATATTATGGATTGTTATTGGTTCACTATGTTGTATTAATTATTAATTATACAAATGAAAAATGAGACCTTGACAATACAATATTATGGAAAATTATTCAAAAACACCAACGTAATTTGAATGACCAACTCAATGAATAAACTATATGATGTTTCATTTATTTTTTATAGATTAAATTGTGGCAAGTCATTTTAAGATATTTTATTTTTCATAATTTTTACTTCATGCAAAAGTCTTAGTCATTATCTTATTACATATTTTATTAGTTTATTACACAAATATGTATTTTCCAGATACAAAAATAATCTTTCACTCATAATCTTATTAATATTTTAATAGGTTATTACCAATGGCGGACCTCGGTATTGCCAAAGGGGCCATGGCCCCCAATTTATTTTTTATATTTTTATTATTTCAAATACATTTTTTTAATTTAATATTTTTAATATATTTTAATATATTTTATATTATAGTAAAATTTTATACATTTATATCATGTTTGAGAAAAAATATTATTTTGTCTATATTTATTTTTTAATTTTAACTTTTAATTTTTTTTAAAAGATAATATTTTATTAATATTATTTTTAAGTGATTATTTATTTAATTTAACCATTTCTTATTTGATTATTTTTAAAAATTAATTATTATAAATGAAAATTAATTATAATAAAATTATAAAAAAAATATTTAATTTATAATTATAATAATAACAATAATTTAATTTTATTATTTTTTATTATCATAAAAAGTAATTACAATGTATTTACTAGCTTATATAAAAATTTCTGAATCACTCTTTTGGTTCTTATTTTCATTCAATGTCCTCTAGTTTTTTTTTTTTCAATTTGGTCCGAACTTTAAAAAATTATGCAATTGTGTCTTAGATTTTTTAAATTAGACTAAGGTTTTTTCATCAAAATGGAAGTTATGAATAATGATGATTTTTTTATGTTGGTCTAATAGACATAATCTTAATGTCAATTTTGATGAGAAATTCTTGCTCCGCTTTAAGAAATTTAGTAAAAAAATTAAATTACATCAATTTTTAAAAAACTGGGACCTAATCAGGACTAAAAAACATCAAAAGACATTTTTGGACAAAAAAATGAACAAAAAGAATAATTCAACCAAAATTTTGACATCCTAAAATATTGATCGAAAATCTGGTTATTACACAAATGTGTATTTTGGAGACACAAAAATAATCTTTTAACATTATAATTCATAATCTTATTTAAAATTCTTGAATGTTATCTTTTATGTTGCATGGTTCAATCGAGACATTTACATACTCCCTCAATATAGATATTCTAATAAATAATATTATTTTAACATTTGCTTAAAAAAATAATTTATTTGTATTCAATTAAAAATTCCATTTTAATTCAAATATTAATCCTAATTATTTTCAATTTTTATTTAATCTTTCAATAAATACAACTCAATTTAGCTTAAGTTGAATTATTAAAGTAATTAAATTATTTAAAAATTAAATTTCTTAAAAGGTAAAAAAAACATTTTAGTATTTTTAAATTCACTTTTTATTTTCTTTCAGCTCGATTTTGTTTCGATGCGATTGAGTTGACTAAGACGTAGACGGTGTCTGAATGTTTATTAAGATTTTTTACTAATGTTAATAAGAGTTATTTTGTTATTTAAGGTTTTGAATTATTTTTTTATAAATCACTATTATTTCTTACTTAATAATAATATTAACGAGACTTTTCTTAGTCGGAGAGACAATTGTTAGTTATAATTTTTTTTTTAATTAATGTATGTCCTAATTATTATTTTTTTGCAGTCATTTTTTTATCAATAGAAATATTATTATTTATCAAGTTTGCTCATATTTTTGTAATGTATGTAACCAAATTTCGGCTAACATTAATAAAGATTGTTTTTCTCTAACGTCAATCGGGGAGCATATTCGGTTGGTTTTTATAAAAAAAAAAAAATAGTTAACAAAAAATTTCAACTATTAATATTTTAAAATAACAATGTCAATCTAAATAATTATAATTAACATCAACTAATAACTAATGTTCAACATAAAAAAAATTGTATCACTTGATAAAATCTGGATATGACAAAAAATAACGTCAAGATCGTTAACAGAAGATCACTAATACTAAAAAAAATTAAAATTAACTAAATTTAAATTGTCTAATTTAAATAAAAATTAAATAATTTGATTTGAGATAAACCCAAATTTCATATATTTTTATGTTTTAGGAGTGAAAAAGTGCCTTCATGGTTAAATAGAAAGGAAAGGAGAAAAAAAAGTTGTGGTTTGATCCCTAATTAATAATTTGAAAAAATAAAATTAGTTTAGGAAATTTAGAAGAGAGAGTAAAAAATAATGAATTTTTAAAAAAATAATAAAAAGAAAATTAGAAAAAGATGGATTTGGGAAGTTGCGATTTGAGGGCAAAGAAGTACCGTTTTGCTTCTAATTCCGAAGTAAATTTCGTTACAAAATACTAGTGAACATGCGCAAGGTTTTTAAAATGGTTAAAATAAAAAAGATTTAAAAAAACAGTTAAAAAAAATAATTATAAAATAATTAATTTTTAAACTAAGGTAAAATTGGAAAATGAAAAGTGGATACAAAAAGAGAAATCTTTTTATATATTACTAGCGAACACACAGGCGCTTGTGTGTTTGCATTTTTTAACTTTTACCAAATTTAAGTTAAGATCAATAATAAACATATAATTTTTAAAATAGTTGTTAAATATAAAATTAAAAAAAAAGTAAGATATGTAAAAAGAAAATTTAAATAATGATTTAAGACAAAAGAGATTTGTGAAAAAATGATTAAAAGTAAATTATTTATAAAATAATTAATTTTTAAATAACTAAGAGTAAACGAATATTATGAAATGTGGACAGAAAAATCTCTTTTATTGTTATTGATATAGATTATAGATAGCTACTAGCAAATAAAGAACACAATAACTGATGATTAGAGCATATATAAACTTAAATGTGATTTTCTTAATTAGTCCTTAAAGTTCAATTGTTCAGGAACAATTACAAACTCTAATATTCCACTGCCACATAACATTTGGCAAGAGCACATTCACACTACTATGTCCCCAGGAACTTCAACTTCTTAATTTTCGACTTAACTGTAACTCGGATGCGTATGCGTGCCTACGTAGGTTGTTATCACATACCTCGGATCATCCTTGTCCCTTTCAACTACCTTCTTCACCGAACATCCCTCCACTGAACACCTGTAGTAGTTCCTGTAAAACAAAATTTATCATATAACCAAGTTTTTCAACATGCATGGAAAGAACCATTTGATAATTTGAACGAGTGATATCAAAATATCAGTGTATAAATTAATTCATGCAGAAATTTCTTAGACCTTGGATTTGGGCTGTTTTTCACCATCTTCTTTCCGTACTTCCTCCACTTGAACCCGTCGTCCATTATTTCTATCTCTGACTTTGTTTTGAATGCAACTCTATCTTTCACTTCATTCTTCTCATGTTCATCACCATCGTCTGCTACGACAAAACCAAACACGTATACAAGTTAAGAAAAACACAGGGTGTAAACAAAACATAATAAACTTCATTTCAGGAACTTCATTTACTGATAGAAGAAGACCCTTCATGGTGGGTGCTACTTCCTCCAACCTCACCAACTTCAATGGCTTCAGTCTTATGGCTGAAAGCATGCCCTGAAACAAACGAATCCAGGTCATCATATGACCATTGATCATCATCAAAATTCAGGTACTGAGAGAGCTCCGAAGGCCATTGCTTGCTGAAATCACTCTCTGGTGAATGTGGTGGTTTTGGATTATCACCACTCATTTTGACACCATTGATACGAAAAGAATGGACTATGGCGCACATAATATAAACCCTATAGCCTTTTTCTCAATCAGGTAGCTTCTTTGTGACCTTCCTACGAACTACATTAGGAAGTTTCTACGGCTATATATATATAATGACACATAAATATAACTCCTCTTTAATATCATTATAAGAAATATTTATATATGGAAAAGTAATAAGTTAACGTGTCTTTAAAAACAAAATGGTAGGTATCCATTAGTGTCAGATAAAAATGGAAAGATAACATAAACTGAGTGTGGGGCATGCCTGGGGTGACTCGGGGAAGACTTTCTACAGATATTAAATATACAACTAAACAAAGCTATTAAGTGATTAAGTATCAGTCTAATTTTAATTTCTAAAACATAAAAATTAAAATGACTTTTCAAAGGATAGCTAAGCAATTGTAAGTGATCAAAATACAACTTGTACCAATTTTAATAATTTGCAGTTAATTGCTTTTGCTATATAGCAAAAAATAAAAATAAAAAGAGAACTGGTTATTTCCAATAGTGTTAGTTTTTTTTTTTTTTTTTTTACTTAGATTAGTATGCAACCCGTCAAAGTTTTAATTGGCCATTGGGTGTCGTGGTTAGACCAACCCCTTCATAGGTGAGAACTATAAGTCAAAAGTGATGGTGCTTTGAGGTTCCTTCGAACCACTGGTTTTTGGTTATCTTAAATACATGTTTCATGGCTCTCTTTTTGTTTTTCTTGTCGTAATAGAAAGATGCTTTTTAAATAATATAAAAAATCAACGACACTGAAGGAAAATTCATTGACGATAACAGATCGATTTTAGTGATAAAAAATAATTAGTTGGTATAAGATTATCTATTTACTAATCATTAGTAACTATAACTGTTTTAAAAGATCATAATTAGTCTCTAAATTAATAACTAAAATAATATTTATTATAAATTGGTCTTTAAATTAGTCATTAACATTAATTATCAAGATTTTACAATCAGAAAAGTTGGTTTCCAAATTAATTTGTAATTAAGAAATTATTCTCTAAATATATTTTTTTACTAATTGATCATTACTTAATAATTTTATTATAATGTACATTCCACATAATAAATAAATCGGATAACTTATTTTGTTTTTTTATATAAGTAAATAAATATATTAAGCAAGCAAGAATAATTAAGTTGTTTCAATTCGTTCAGAAAGTAATATATACAAAATAAAAATAAAAGATAAAATATAGTAATTTATATCTTTGTCATACAAAAACAAATGTCATTTTCATAACGTCAATAATCTATCTCATTTAATTAAACTTTAAATTACAATCTATATCTTTTAATTGTAATAACATATTCAAAAGTGCACCCTACATATGTGTAGTATACAGTATTCAAATAGAATGATCCCTATTTTTTGCATCCCTTGTAATTATATTTTGCATTGATAATTTTAGACTTTATGGTGTTTTTTTATGCCTTCAAATGATAACACCTACATCGAGGAAATAAAAACATAGCTAAGGATCACACGACAGAAAAGTCACAACAGCATACCTATAGGTATTATTAGCATGTTTTGTGTCTAATCCTTTCACCTAAAAAAGTTGTTAAAATACGGACAATATAAAATTAAAAAAATGTAATATGTCAAAATTCTATAAACAGAGCTTTTCGGAAAAAAATAAAAATAAATAGAGATAAGAGAAATTATATAAAAACAAAAAGATAAAAAAAAAAATCTAGATTAATTATAAGAATATAAAAATAATTAATTATTTTTGTTTGTAAATAAAATTATAATTTATTAAATAAAAAATTTAACACATTAATTATAATTTTTAATATCAATAGAACTTAAAATACACTAATAATAGTTTAATTAAATTTTAGTTTCAAATATAAATTTGTAAATAATTTACAGAGATGTATTAATAATAAAATATAAAGTTTTTTTTAAACATAATTTTATAATTAATTTAATAAAAAAATAATAGTAGTAAAAAAAAGTTGAGTCTTCCTTTTCTAAGACTTAAAGAAAGTATTTTACTTACTTTATTCTTTGAGTTGGTTTTACACGATGAAAATTCATAAGTTTACAAAAGTGAAGATACAATGAATTAATCTAGCCAAAACAAGACAATCAACTTGCTTAATAAATCTAATTATACTTTTAAAGATAAATAATTAAGTCATAATTATGTAGAGATAATTGACTTCGTTCCTCTAAGCACATGTAATTATAGATTTAAGCCAAATGAACCGATTTGTGTCTAGTAATATACACAACATGCATAATTGAATAAAGAGTTTTACTTATTAAATTTAAAATTAGATTGATTTTAGACATGTGGTCGAATCCAAACACCAATATGTAAATGTGAATTGAGGTATGAAAGGGGAGATTTATATAACTATTGTCGATTAATGCAGAAATTGAATATACACTGGTTCGCTTTCAAACTTAATTTTTTTTTAATATTTTATACTTGAATTAAATAGACTAGAAAGGTATTTCTTTTACCGTTGATTCTTCTTCACTACAACAATATAGAATATTGACGAACGAAATCACATTATCTTGAGATTTGAGGGATTTTGATATATAAAAAAAGTTATACAAAAAATCTTGTTATTTTATTTTATTTTATTCACTACTTTTATACAAATACTAAAACATAATAGAATATTAAATATTAATTATATCTGAATTTTATTTTTTGAATCTAAATAATATATAAATAAATTTTATTTTTAGAATTAAAAGATTTATTAAAAATATTTTTTAATAAAACATATTAATAAATATTCTTAGCATAATATGTCACTTTTTTCGTCAATTTTACATTAATACGAATCTTTATATTTTTAAAAATAAAAGATTTATTAAAAACTATTTTTAATAAAAAAAATTAATAAATCTCTTAACATGTGTCACTTTTGCGTCAATTTTAAATCAATATGAATCTAAAAAAAATTATTTTAAATTTTATTAGTATAACTACGAAAAAATTGTATATATTCAGACATGATGTTAAACATGTATTCTTTCTTACTATAACAATTTGAAAATTGCCTTAACCCAATTATAGGGTAGTAAGCATCACAAAATTATATATTATAAATGGAGTGTATGATAATTCTCCTAAATTTAGTTTATTAAATTAAAAAAAATGAAATAAAAATTTACTCTATGTATGAAGAAGATACTTAGTTAAAAATAAATAAATAAACTAAGACAATAAATCCTAAAATATATATTAAAAAACCTTATAGAAAATGGTCTTTTATAAAGTTTGAAGTCCCTCACATACACTCTGTGCATTGACCTCAGCTGAATTTTTCTATAATAAAAGAAAATGTAATAATGATTCTGTGAATTTTTGTATAAAAAAAGTCATGATATCTTAAAATAATTGAAGGAAAACGATTCATAATTTTTGAAGACATCATAATAATCCCCAAAATTGGCAAAAGGTGAGGAAGTTCATAGGTATCTTCCGCTGACTTCCATTTCGGGGTAGATCAACAAATTCAAAGACTATGTAAGTGTTTGGTTTGCAATTAAATTTTTTATAGTTGTTTTTAAATATTTCATAAATGGAGATTTTAAATAAAATTTCATGTTAAAATTGGATCAGACTTAAAATTCTATTTTTCAAAACAATAATTTATTTGAACCTCTCATCTTATTATTGGCACGTCACTCTCCACTTGACCCTTGTTTCTAGGAAGGGTCGTGGATATTACCTTGCACTCATATCACAACCTTAAATTAACGTTAAAACACTTTTCATAATCATGTCTTATGTCACCTTAAAGATAAAGTGTGATTTTATATTTTACAGTCAAATATGTAGAAATATTGCGGCACGTGAAGGTGAATAATCTTCCTTCTGTCATTTCCAACGCTAATTATTTTCTGCCTTGACCTTTTAAAATTATTTTAATTTAGTATAAAAAATTATCGTTAACATGCTAGCATCTGGAGAACGTTCACAGAAATTGCAAAAACACTGATCAGTAGTACGACAGATCAGAAATTCGAAAACGAAGCCATTGCTAATCTTTTAGCTAATATTTTTTTAAAAAGTAATTTGACTTAAGTCTCATGTGTTGACTTGTATTATTTGGCAAAGATTGTAGAGTTTTGAGCCTAGTTTTTCACATAAAAATTTGATGCTAAATTTATGCAATAAATTCTCAAGTTCAAAGGTGATTCAATTGATGTTACAAATTAGATACATTTCAAGTAATAAATAACTTATAGTTAAAATATTGACCGGGATTTCTTTTCGTTAAAAATAATGCATAATAAATCAACACAGGTGGACTTATTGTAAAAAATGTACTCATTTTTAAAGTCCATAAGTTATGTAACTTTATTTTTGTGTTATTTTTTGTAATATTCATGTGATCCTAACTTTATACGCAATAAGATATATTTTAAGCTTGCCTTTAGTTAATTTTGGTGGTTCCAAATTAGATATTTAAGTCATATTTATGTGACTTTTCAGTGATTAATTATGATAAGCTCAAGCAATGAAATGTTATTTGATATTATTGGCTAACTGATTATAGGAACCAATGAAATAATATCTCGTGTTAAACATTTATTCTTAAGTGTGATTCAAAGATCACAACCACTTGGGTTAGGGATTTCTTCCGGGAATGTTCAAGGAATATCTATCTAGTTTCCAACTTTTGAAAAGTTGATATTCTACACAGCGTTGATATTGTGCTTTTTGGAGGGAAGTGTTCGTGGATCTTTCTTTTTGTGTTAATAGGTAAATATTAGTTATATATATTTTTTATTACAAGCTTAAAATATAAAATGCATAAGATAATATATTAAAATGATTTTGTTGTCATTTTTTACAACATGACAAATATAATACAAGAATTAGAGGCTACTAAAAGTTTGTATTTTCTAATTTACAGTTAAAGGTTAGTTGTGATTCTACTTCTACATTTTTTTTACATATAATTATTATTATTTTGTTTGGATTATTTAGTTCATTTATCATTTGAAGTTTTAAAAAATGATTTTATATATCTTCAATGCTTAAAGACTAAAAATATATTTTATAAAAATTAAAACAAAAATATATTTAAATTTATAAAATCAAAACCAGATACACTCTATATCCAAGCAATAAAAGCATAATTTAACCCTAGAATTAAATAGAGAAACATGCTTAAAAAAAAGGTGCGAAAAGAAGAATCCAAATAAGTACGGGCCAGACTCGCTGGAATGGGCTTGCGTATAAATGTTCATAGACCGCAAAGACGACACCAATAGAGTCGTCGTTTCAGGCAAAAGAAGAGTGTGGGACAAAAAGTTTGGTTTATCGTGTAAATTAAGTGCAATGCAAAGACAAAAGACAAAACCCCTAAACCCTGGGAATGAAGAAGACGAAGAAGAATGTGGAAGAAAATGGGGGAGGAAAGTTCAGGGGTGCCGAGAGGTCTGCGTATTTCGCACGCAGAGAGGCAGCGAAGGTGCTGAGAGTTGTTCTCGAAGGAGACGCTAAGCGCCGCGCTCTTGCCTCCATCAAATCCCTCATCTATCAACCTTCCGTTAGGAACAAGAAGGCCACCTTCGCCCTCCTTTGTGAAACCCTAAAACGTAACTAACTAACTAACTAACTAGCTCTCTCTGGAATGTATCATTTCATTCACGTGTTCGGTGTTTCGTCCGCAGATCTTCCTATCATCAAGGATGTCTTGGAAGCTGCTTCCATTCTCAATACCAAGTGGAAGGTCATAAATCGTAATAACTTCACCGCATTATAACTTTGATTCTTCTTCGTTTCTACATTTTTTTTAACACGATGTGCTGTGTATGGTTGATTTTAGCAGAGACAACAAGAATTGGTTTATATCATTGTCTATGATATCCTTTTCGGCCAGGTGAGGTGTTTTTTCTGTTGTAGTATTGTATGTAAGGGCTTTTTCTTCTACGACTTCTGCAAATTGAACTAGTTACTTATGTGGTTATGGCCAAACTTGAAATTTATAGGCGGTTTCACTAGTTGGTGATGCAGAGAAGTACCTTATGCGACACGAAGGCGCCCTGCGTTCGTCTCTTAAACAGCTTTTGTTACAGAGAAATGTGAAGACTGTTAAGCAGTTGATTGCTCTGCATGAAATTCCGGGTCCTTTTTCACATCTTCCGGTTTTTATGCATTTTATTAGATCTTATAGTTTGTGGATTGGTGCTTTTTACAGTTGATGCGCGGCAATGTTTTTTATTTCGAAGCTGATGCTTTATAGATGGTTGCTTTGAAATTGTTACATTTTGAATAAATGCTCTTATGCAGATGTTTCTGTACCTCGGTATGTTCGTGTGAATACGCTTAAATTGGATGTTGATTCTGCCTTGCTCGAACTTCAGAAAAATTACTCGGTAAATTCATCAAAATATTTCTGATGATCAACATTTTATATTTTAGTCAAAATGTTTACTTCCTTTTACTTTTAGGAAAGTATTTAACTGAATTCATAAAAAGTCACCAGGTTTGCTTCATTGATTTAATCCACATTTTTTATTGACACGGATTATTGATTTTGCTGTATTAAATAGGTTCAAAAAGATAATCTGCTGGCTGAGTTACTGATACTCCCACCAGGTACTGATTTACATGATCACCCTCTAGTAAAAAATGGCAGTATCTTTATGCAAGTAAGGAATTACTCTTTCTTTTTCTTATATATATTTTTTTAAGAAGTTATAGATATTTATCATTATCTGTATATAGATCTCATTGGATGAAAAAGTTAATATCTTTTTGTATTTAAGAAACATACATTTCAATTCTGATTGCACGCTTTTCTTTCTTTTATAATCGTTTTGCTAACATGGAGACAAATCTTTGTGAAGGGTAAGGCAAGTTCCATGGCAGCACCAGCTCTTAGCCCTCAACCAGGATGGGAGGTGAGTTATTGCTGCAATGTAACAAACGTTTAAGATATGAATTTGATTCAATCATAGGTCCATTCTAGTTCTTCATTCCCTTGTAAACATCACCTATTACCATATCTTTTCTATCCTCACCCCAGTTCTAGGTTTGGATATTTTTTGCATTGGACTTGCAATTCTTTCTCTTTTCTTTCTTTTTCAAAAGTATTTCTGAAAAGAAAAGAAAGTTTGGCCTTATTTTTCCTCTTGGCAGTAAATTGTTAAATAAGTTCCTTTTTCCTGTTTCTGTATGTGTCTTTCAAGATTTTTCATAGCCATTTAGTAATTAACTAACTGGTCAAGCAAAAAGTAGAAAGAAAAGTAGAACTGATGTGGTCATAACACGTGGGAAGCTCTAGTCAATTAGTTTCATGAGTAAGTGTACCCTAACATATCTCATGCAATGTAACTTGATAAGACGATTTTATAGTAAGAGTGAGCTATTTACTCTGAAATTAGAGGTGAAGTAAGTATGCTACATTTACTGTTTAACAGATTATTCTGTCCATACTGGCCAAATTCTTTCTTAGATAGTTGGTCATCCTATTGGCGATTCAGGAATATTGAAGTATATTGTATTTAAGCTGTTATATTGGGTCCACAGATTATTTTGTTTTGGCTTCTATTTTTTAAAATTTTTTTTTTTCTTAATACATTAACTTGAAATATTTTTTGCTTAATTTTACTTGTATAAATCCACAGGAATTATTAACTTTGAAGGATTTCAAAGAAATGGCCAAGGTTACCATATGTAAATTAATTACTAGAATTTAAGTGAGCAACCACTCTGTATGTATGTGCCATGTGCTTGCTGCCTGCTGCTCGTTTTAATTGCCATGTTATGAATGTTCAATTTTTAAATTAAACTATTACTACAGAAATCAGAGTTACATAAAAAAAGTGATGTTGAATCCTTGAGATATTTTGTTAGTTATTCCAATCCTTACTAATTGCACACCTCAAATGTATTTGAAGGTTATCGATGCGTGTGCAGCACCGGGAAACAAAACTATTCACCTTGCTGCCCTTATGAAGAGTAGGGGAAAGATTGTAGCATGTGAGCTGAAAAAAGAAAGAGTTAAGCGATTGAAAGACACTATAAAGCTATCTGGGGCATCTAGTATCCTTTGATGTTATATCTAGATGCTTACTGATAGCCTTTTCAATGTCACAACAATAAATGTCTTGGATGTTTTTTGAAACGACAGGTTATGCTAGTTGTCTAGAATCAAGGTCTCTTTTTTGCATTTAGTGTCTCCATAGCTGACGAGCATTAAATTCTGGAATTTTTTTTTTAGTTAATTTTTGGTTGGTGGTTTTAACTGCCAAACTTAACCCCAAGTTCAGACATACAAGTCCTGAATGAGGATTTCTTGAACATAAATCCCAAGGATCCTTCATATTCTAAGGTGAAGTATATTTCCTAATCTGTAGTTAAATATTTTTGTTTAAAGGGGTATATTGGGGTGGCTGCTAATAGATTGACTGATCTTGTATTATCAAACTGGACATAATAATCAATACATCTGCAGTTTTCTTCTAAACTTCAATAATTCAATTCATGAAATGTTTTTTATGTTTTGTAATTTTGCATTGCAATAAGGAGTTAATGATATGTTTTGTTGGTCCTTTGTATGATGAAGTTTTGTAATCTGCTGAATGCTTCTGGTAACTTCGATTCTGTACAAAAATCTACACCAGAGTAAAAGAGAGATGATGTGTTTCATTCGTATTTTCTCCTATTGGAGGAGTTAAGCCTCACTAAACGGCTAATCCTCCTGTTGTAAGAGCATATATTTTTTTCTTATTGGAGGAGTTTACTCATTTAACTGAATAGCTAACCCTTATGTTGTTAGAACCTACACTGTTTATTTTTCTAAGTCCTGTGATAGCGTTTTAGGTTTCTATCAATCGGGTAAGGAAAATACAACTTTTATAGAGTTATTTGTTAATTTGTCTTACGGATTGAAGTTTTATTTAGTTCATATGTGTGCTTGTGTCTAATTATCATTAGATCTATCATGACAGGTGAACGCTATTCTCTTGGATCCTTCCTGCTCTGGTTCTGGTACTTCTGCCTCAAGACTAGACCATCTGCTCCCATCTAAAACAGCAGGTTAATTTTCTTCTACAAATGTATATTGTATCTGCCTAGCTGTCAAACTCTAAACCTGGCCATTATAGTACACTGTCGATTACTGTCATGTAAGATCTGGTTTGAAGTATTGGACACATTTTTAAGATTTTAATACCAGATTAAGTATAAAAATTTCCTTTCCTTCTTTTCTATGATGACTTACTTTTTAACCGTAAACTTCTGACTCCATAGGTCAGGATACTGATATGGAAAGATTGAGTAAGCTTGCAACTTTCCAGAGAAAGGCTCTTGAGCATGCTTTACTTTGTAAGTTAGTTCGTTTCTTCCTTGTCCAGATCATTTATCAATCTTCATGTTTCTAGATTTTTTAGAAACTTAATAACAGTCTCCAAATTCTTTACTGGGGCAGCTTAGAAGTTTCGGTTTCTTTTTCTAAATGATTTCATTCTAGTATACACTTGACAAATATGAACGTAAGATTTTAACATTTTTTTTAATTTTTCCAAAATTAAGACATTCCAAAAATTAGAATTGTTTCATTTGCCAGTTCTAGCTGGATTGACAAATAAAACTCCCAAACTTGTCTCAATGTTACTGGGAAAATATCTGAGTTCATCGGGTATATGAATATCCATTCCTATTTTAAATTACAAAAATACTTATTTGGTAGGCTATTTCAAAACTTTTATAATTATAATTTTTTTATTGTTATTTAACATTAAAGAGGAAAAATGTTTTCTCTGGTTCAATTTTTATTTTTTGAAAGAAATATTTATTAAATGTTGGATGAACATCGTTATACAGTTATGTGACAGATAAGAATGAGATAAATTTCATATCTATCATTGAGTATAAATTTTTACTTTCGGGAACTCATCTCCGGTTCGAGGTCCTCAAAAGAATTGTCTATAGTACATGTTCTATCAACCAAATTCAGAATGAAGATGTCTTTCCTTAATATACAAATAACACATGAACTTGAGATTTGAATTGTTCTGAAATTAAGAAATGTTCGAAAATTTTGAATTGTTTATTTGGCAGTTCCTGCTCTTGAAAGAGTTGTCTATAGTACATGTTCAATCAACCAAATTGAGAATGAAGATGTCATCAAATCTGTTCTTCCCATTGCCGAATCATATGGATTTCAATTGGCGAAGCCCTTCCCCGAGTGGCAATGCCGTGGTCTTCCGGTGTTTGAAGGCTGTAAGTACTAATTTTACACAGCAGCACAGTTCCTGGTCTATCATTGTTTTGCACCATGATTTTTACACGCTTGCTTTTTTACATTTCAGCTGAATGCCTGATTCGGACAGATCCTGCCGAGCATGGCGAGGGTTTCTTCATTGCTTTGTTTGTTAGGAAAGCTGCGATATCTTCGGAGTGTTCAAATAAAAACGAAACTAGAAGTTTCCGTAACACTTCCGTAATTAAAAACGCGCAAAGAAAGAAGAAACGTATGCCGTTTATTGGCACTAATCCATTCAAAATGTGGTTATATGATCAAGTGATGTAGCTTCCGAAGGTGACCAAGATAGAATTAGAGTTGTCAAATGGTTTAAATTTATTTTTTAATTCAAAACAGTGTATTTTAAAATTATTTTGACGGCATTTGCCCATTTTGCTACATACCTGCATATTAGTTAATATTGATTGAGTTTTGTCTAGCCTGGGCTGATAGAGAGCAGATTTCCATGTTATTTACCGCGCTGTATTCCAAAGCTAACAGTATTGATGTGTGGCGTTAAAAGATGGAGATGGTCAATTAGTGGGGTAAAGTCAGTTCTGTCAATTTAACCTGCTAAAAATATGGCAGAGTGTGTTGTCTCACACCCCCCGATGATGTCTTAATTCTGCTTTAGTGATTAGAAATCAGAGGGATTAGAAAAATTAAGTTCATTTCAAAGCATTCATAATAATATCACTGCATTTCAGATCACATTCATAGTGAGACCAACAACAAAAACCGAAGGAAAGACACAAAACCATATAACCTCATACAGAACATGAAAGCAGGGGTTGAGATAGGTGTAATGTAGTGCAGTGCAAAAGACCTTGAAAATTAAGAAATTTAACCAATCTTGACCTCGATAGTCTTGGGCTTCTTGGGCTCAGGAGGAGGCAACTTGTTGACGGTGACAGTGAGCACACCATCCTGGCAGACGGCAGATATGGCATCAGTGTTGGCATTGTCTGGGAGTGTGAACTTGCGCATGAACTTTCCCACTCTTCTCTCCATCCTCAAATACTTGGCCCCTTCCTTCTCCTCCTCCCTCTTTCTCTCTCCGCTTATGATTAGCACATTGTCCTCCTCCACCTGCACCTTAATGTCCCCAGATTTCAAGCCAGGCATGTCGATCACGAACACATAAGAGTTCGGATACTCCTTCACGTCCACAGGGGTGGCAGCCATTGCCTTTGCATCTCGAACGTACGTCCGCGTCGGTGCGCTTAAGTTCTTCTCTGCGTCCTCTGTCATATCCATCATCCGGTGCAGAGTGGAGAACAAGGGAGAGTCCAATTCCATCAGCCTGATATCCATTTTCTTTCCTTCTTCTCTCCTACAAACAACTGCTTCTGATGTGATTTTATTTTCTATGCAGAGTCTCGGGTGCATTTTGGCCATTTATAAGGGTGACAGGGTAAGAATGGGAGGTTCCAGAAAGACTCACAGAATAAGAGTAGGAACTTCGAGGAGGTTCGCCACTTAATTCCCATGCTTCTGGTAGGCTCCAGAACACAACAGTGCTTCACTCTTTCTTTTCTTAAAAAACAAAATCCAAAATTAATTATTCTTTGGACTTTACCCTGGCCCATTTTGCATTTCCCTCACATTTAACCCCTAAACCTTTTTCGGGTCACATACCACTATAATCAAAGTGTAACATATATTATGCACAATTGGAACCTTTACTGTATAGTTTTCTTACGAATATAAAATAAATAATTTTTTTATAAAATCAAGAACGTTTCATGGTCTTATCATAAGTTATTTTTGTACTTGTCTAGACTTATGATAGGAACATAAGTTGTATAATTATTTTTTGTCTAGATATGCCTGTATAGAGAGAAGCGTGTAGTAGTGGCATTTTTTTTGTAGTGTTGTTAGATTCGTTGAGCTTTGAGTTAAATGCATGATACGTGGTTGTTAACAGGATCATTCCCTTCCACGTGCCTCACTGTTTCACACCCTACTCACACAACCTAACGTATGCCCTTTACTTCTCTAAAATTGCAAAAAGATAAGTTTTTAAATAAGTTATTTTTTAAACTTATTTATTTTATATTATTTATTATGAATTTAAATAAACTATACAAGATTATGCCAATAATAATATTATTTTATTAATTTATTTTTTCGCTATAGATAATAACATGTTCAAATTATTAAGACGAGGCTTTGTAAATAAGGGTCCAAACTTTTGCAATACTGGTTGTCATAAATAGATAATTAATTATATGTAATTAATTTAACCTTCGTGTTAAATTATTCCATAAAATTACAAAAGTTATTATAATGATTTTTAAGGTATGTTTAAAAGTTTAGTATTCATAAAAGTTATTAATGCAAGTTTATCTACGAAATCATAAATAATATTTTCATAAACAATAATATATATATATATATATATATATATATATATATATATATATTACTCGTATAAATTGTTATAACAATATTTTTATTGAATTCTAAATAAAATAGTCCTCACTATTAGTAAAGCAAATTATTTTATATAATACACTATTCTCGTGTTAAACCTGTTTTGATTGGGCCAAAAGCACCAAACCCATTAGTTGGACCCACCTTTTTTTTATGTAGTTATGAATGATAACATTTTAACTTTTTCAGAGTAAAAAAAAAAAAACTTCTATATTATTCATCATGTATCATTTAAATAATAGCTTTAATAAATTTATTAAAATAATATACTGATAAAATATTTATAAAAAAAGTTATATGTAATTCATAATAGTGAAAAATAACTTTTAAATTGGAGAATACTTTAGAACAGTTAATTGTGAGCCATTTCTTTAGTCATGTTCATACTTCCCTAATTTACACTTTTAACAAGAAAGAAACATGCATGATTAAGACTATGAATACAAAATACTACCATTTATGCTAACCAGCATTAATATAAATGATTGTTAATAGATATCCACGTATATTAGTTGAGTTTTTTTAATGTTTTTTCTATTTTACAAAGTATAAAGTATTATTTAATAAATTAATCTCTTTGATATTTACTATATAAAATACCTAAGTTTAAATTATTAAACAAATTATAGTAGTATAAATATATTGATATTAAAATATTAAAATTTAATAGAGATAATTATATATATATATATATATATATATATATATATATATATATATATATATAATATTATAATACATTACATTTTACATTAATTATATTTAGTAATGTAGTATGTTTACCTTTTATACTGGTTATCAACAAAAGTAAGAGTCTTTCAATATTTATATAAGTAACATCTATATTGGTTTTCTAACTTGTATAAAGGGCTAAAATAACTGTAAATCTTTTATTAAAGTAGTTTATCAGTATTTTTTTTCTTCTTAAATTTCCTTAAATCTGTAGAAATATTTCTTAGTTTAGTTTTAAAAATAAATTAAATCGAACATGAAATTAATATTGATGTTTGTTTCACAATGATAAAAGTCTCTTCTACTTTTATTAGATTGTGTTAGAAAAGTTATGAGTTTCTTTCTTTTTTTGAGAGAGAGCAAGATATCGAGAGATTCGGTATTAATAAATTTGAACAAGTTTATGTAAAAAACTAAAATATTATTTCTAATTGAAAATCTAAAATAATAAATTTATGAATTTCTAATTTATAAACCTTAAATAATAAATTTATGAATCTTTTGTTTGTATACTACTATTTTATTTATTTTTGACTAATCTCTAATTTACCTTAAATTATAACAAAAGTCATCATTTCATATCTAAGATATATATTTATGAAAAAGAAATGATAAAGGGAACAATTCTTCATGAGTAGATATAATATAATAAATTAAAAAGTCAAAGATCCCAAATTTCATATTAAGACGTTGCAGTAAAATAGAAGTCAGTTTCGTGAAGGTGATTATTTTTTGACAACGTGAAATAGAAATGTCTCTAAAGAAAGACATAAAAGTTATATGTGTGTAACAAGACAATAAAATCGCAATTGACAAATTTTTTTTCTTGAGAAAAAACATAAAAAATAAAAAATGAATAAAATATATAAAAACCTAAAAACAATAAAAAATAATATAAATAATTTTATTGTTTATTAACATTAAATATTATGATTTATAAAAGAAATAAAAATCTGTATTATTCTTAAACTCTATTCAGATCTGTCCCTTGCGATAACTTTAAAGAAATAAAGGTGAATCCTTGTTGCAACAGACCATGGTTTTATGGCAATGCAACCATGAAGTCGACACTTAGCCTAATAATGATAAAACTTTTAAAGTGTTCCTAACTTACATTTTTGTTGGATTAGTATACTGTATGAACGTGACTCTGTCGATGATGATTAATGAGAGTTGTTTATTGGGATTATTTATAATGAGTTGCTTATAAATTGACGACAAAAAGTTTGAATTTATTTTAATTTAATAATTTTTTGTTAGTACTTCTTACTGAGAGTGTTCTCAAGAAGAAGTAAGTATGGGAGAAAAATATGTTTTATGTGTGAGAAGAAAGCGTTAATTGATTAGAGATGTTGATTATTAAAAATGTTTTTATTAGATACAAAATGTTATTGCATAAAAAAAAATCACGAAAAAAACGAAAAAGGTAAACAATTTTAGAATGTGTTTTTAGCTATAAATAGGAGTTGTTCATAAATGGTGGTTATGGAAATATGTTTTGTTGTCTTATTTATAATTTTTTCACCTCTTATAATGTACTTTTGTATTTTAGCTTTTTACTTTGTATATTTTTATCTTGTTTTGGATGCAAAATGCTTGAGGGAAATAAAAGAGACAAGATTTATCATGTTGCATAATGAAATCTGTGACATTAAAACTAATTGGCATATAATAAAAGAGTTTGATTTAAATAATAAATGGTATATATTTATTAACCTTTTATTAATATATACTATAAAATAAATTACTTTATTTTATGACTTTTGATATAAATAATTTTAAATAATAGAATTTTCACTTAATTATATCATTTTCATCTCAATTAATCATTAAGATGAATCACAGACAGTCAAAATAAATTATCAAATCTAATGCAATTGTTGATTGATAAAAAATAATTTACAAAAATTATAAGCACATTATCCAAAGAATATAAAAAATATATGTATATATAATTAATTATAAATCATTTATTTGTATTAATTTTCACAATTTAATTATTAACTTGTTAATTTCTGGACTGACTACTAATTTAACATACCGATCAAGTTAATGGTTGATTTTTAAACCCCATTGTATTTGAGGATCAATAATAACTTGTAAATAAAATTAAATAGAGTATGCAATATTTGAATTTTTTTAGGACCTATAATACAAATTATTATTGATGTTTGAGAACATTGAGAGAGTGTAGAGAGAAGAACTGAAATGATATCATATGTGTCAGCTCATTTACTAACTAATGATTTTGAGCCGCTTTATGAAAATGAAATATATATTTTCATAATATAATTATATTGGTGGAATTATTTTTAATAATAAATATAGGAATTTGATATAGAATTTTCAATATATATATATATATATATATATATATATATATATATATATATGCTAAAATAACATTTAAATTGGTTAACTATGACAATTTTATTTTATATAATTTTTTTAGGATTAAATATATTTTTTTGTCACTTAACTTTTAGTGAATTTTAGAATTAGTTCATTTCAAAACTCTGGACCAATTTAGTCATTCGTTTTTTGAAATATGTGGATTTAGTTCTTTTAATCAAAATTTGTTATGTTTATTTGACGTTTCGTACGTATTTTAGGATTGTATTTGAGTTGTTTATACAGTTTAATACATTTTTGCTTTAATATTAAGTCAAATATTGTTATGAAATACGTTTGAAATGTCACATAAATTTAACAAATTTTGATTAAAATGACTAAATCCGCATATATTAAAAGATGAAAGACTAAATTTATCCAAAATTTTGAGATAGATTAATTATAAAATTTACTGAAAATTAAAAAATTAAAAACATATCTAACATTTTTTTATTAGCAGCTCCTCGTAATAGATAAATAATAATAATAATTAACAATAATGATATACAAAATAAAATGTATATTATTATAAAATAATAAAAGGAACAGTGACCTAACTGAAAAAATCACAGTTAAATGATTGTCCTATTCTATCTTATATAAAATTGTGTTTAAAGTATTGACCCATCCCAAGTCACCAATCAGCTGCCAATTCATGAAAAATATGAAAGAAAAAATGTATAACACTATTCACTTATTTCTGTTAGTTCTTATAACAATTCATAACTGCCTCTCTTCATTATGTTTTTCTAATTTTCATGCTTCTACCACGTCCTTCACACATAACAACAGCGTGAGTTTTCTGTTAGAGTCAAAACCATGTAAAGTTGCTATATTAAAATTAATATAACATAACAAATATTTATTAAATTAGAATTTATTTACAAAAATTCCTTAATATTAAAAAATACATCAGTGTAAAAAGAAACAAAAATTCACGAATGGAAAATAAATCCACAAAAAGAAATTAGTTCTCTCTAGATAACATATCAGTAAGTAAAAAGAAGATTACTGTGCTTAAATCCGCAGCAATGATGGTCCCGCTTGGCCATGCCATGGTCCCCTATTGTATTATGCTTCTCTTTAAAAATCCACCTTAACTCCTTTTAAATCTTTCTCACACCTCATCACTCCATTACACTCTCAACATCTTTTTATTATCTATATTTATGCGACACTTTCATTAATCTTTTGTAAAAAATATAACGTAATTTCTAATCACATCTTTAGTCAGACAATTTAAGGATAAGTGACTGAAAACTACTCTTACAGACGGATAATCACGTAAGTTGTTAATGTGACAATTTTTGATTATCACATCAACAATCCATGAGATTATCCGTCTATAACAAATGACATTCAATCACTTATCTTTAAATCGTCTGACAGAAGACTTTGATCAGACTAAGAATATCTATAGATACGACTTTCATCCCACGTTGTTTTTCAAATTTTTCTATTGTTTTTCATTGCATAAAATATTTTTCTATTGTTTTTCATTGCATAAAATAGATAAACTTGTTAGAAAATGAAATAATTTAATTTGAACAGTAAAATACAACACCCAAAATACACCGATACATCAACAGACACCTGTCCATTACTTGATGCCAAACCCTCTCTATAATATTCCTAACATAACCCCTTCCCATACCCTCTCTTTCTCTTTCACGCACCATATCAACTGTGCCAACACTCTCTCAAATTCGTTTTTTCTTTACCTTAGTCACTGCCGCCGTTAGGTTTTTCCCTCTCATCTTCCTCTGCACTACGCCATAGCCACACACCTTCATAATTAAGAGATGAACTGCTGAAAAACCATGGTCATGATGACACTCTTGGTAAGACCCATGCTTCACTCTCATCAACATCAACCCCTTTTTTCTCCCAATAAATGTTTCACTCTTTCACACTAATCCATCCTCGTTCCCAAATCTCCCTCCGCAAGAAGAAAAAAAAAAATATCAAACACTTCACTTTTATTTTTTTTATTACTGGTAGTAACCTTAGCATCCCCAACCTTACCTTTTGTTTGAAGGAAGCGAAGGCCAAACCCTACCCTTAAATTCTCCGAAGTGGCGAAGATGAGTTTGGGCACCGCCGAGGACGATTCGGGTTCTGAAATCCACATCCCAGCGGAGATTGATTGGCACATGTTGGATAAGTCCAAGTTTTTCTTCCTGGGCGCCGCCTTATTCTCCGGCGTTTCCTTCACGCTCTACCCCATGGTCGTGTTGAAGACGCGCCAGCAGGTTTCCTCCTCGCGCTTCTCATGCCTCAACATGTCCTGCGCCATTATGCGCTACGAGGGTCTCAGAGGCTTCTACAAAGGCTTCGGCACTTCCCTCATGGGAACCATCCCCGCGCGTGCGCTCTACATGGCGTCGCTTGAAGTCACCAAAAGTAACGTCGGGACCGCTTTGCTCAAATTGGGGTTCTCCGAGACCACGGCCGTGGCGGTGGCTAATGCCGCCGCGGGTGTTACTTCCGCCATGGCGGCGCAGCTGGTGTGGACCCCGGTTGATGTCGTGAGTCAACGGCTCATGGTTCAGGGGAGTGGAGGGAGTAAAACCATTCTGGCGAATCTCAATTCCGAGAGCTACAGGAACGGATTTGACGCGTTTAGGAAGATTCTGTGTGCTGATGGAGCAAGAGGGTTCTACAGAGGGTTTGGGATTTCGATATTGACTTATGCTCCTTCCAATGCCGTTTGGTGGACTTCTTATTCCATGGTTCACAGACTCATTTGGGGTGCTTTTGGTTCCTACATGAGTAAGGGTAAAGGTGAAAGCAATGATAATTTGAGTGGTTTTAGGCCTAATTCGAAGACAGTAGTGGCGGTTCAAGGGCTAAGTGCGGTTATGGCAAGTGGGGTCTCTGCAATTGTGACAATGCCTCTTGATACCATTAAGACAAGGTTGCAGGTGTTGGACAATGAAGAGCATGGGAGAAGAAGACCATTAACTTTTGTTCAGACGGTGAGGAATTTGGTGAAGGAAGGTGGATTAGCCGCTTGTTACAGGGGTTTGGGGCCAAGATGGGCTTCCATGTCATTGTCTGCTACAACCATGATTACTACCTACGAGTTTTTGAAAAGAATGTCTACCAAGAGTCAATAGGATTTTGACTCATGATAGACCAGCCAAGTAAAAGATTGTTTGTTAGGAATTAAGAAATTAGGATCACTTGTTCTTTGCTTGGAATTTTCTTTCTAGTTTGTATTAGTGGACCTTATCTGTATATGCAGCTTTTTCTTTTTAAATTTGTTTGGATCTTTTTTACCAAATACAATACCTATGATTTTTACTTATTTTGAGGTTGTCTTTTGGATTTTACAAGTATTCGCCAACCTTAAGGATGCGGTGAATGGGGGCTCTGGCCTTTGAGGATTGCAGAGGACGTGGTAGAGACCAGAGGCATGAATGCAGGGTCGTGTTGAAAATCAGTCCCAAAACTGAAATTCTCCTTCTAAGTTCTATATTTTAGTGGCTGCTTTGCTTTATATTTACACTACCCAAAGCTCATTATTGTATTGTAAATTGTAAGATCTGGTCGGGAGTTATGATTGAAATTTCGCATAGAGTAAGTAAATCCCATAAAACATAAGGTAGGATCATTATCATTACCATCGGTGATGCTGAGAATCAATTAGTTGAAGGACCAACTTTTGGGTGATGTGATAGTTTATTCTAAAATATAAGTAAAGATATATTATTTCTAATTCTGTCCTGCAAAAAGAAAAACAAAGCAATTTTTGTTACCACACAAAATTAGCCACCAGAGCTATTTTTATTAGCATTCTAAAACTGGCTTCCCAATCGACAATCCTAAAGTTATATGATGTCAACATTATGTCTAAATTTTAAATAAGACGTGGACATCGTGAAAGTGAGACTTGGTTTAGAATTTGGGATCTAGTATCAATGGTGAGAAAGATAAAATTAGAAATGTAAATGATCGAAATATGAAAATGTTGAGTTGAAATAAAGTTGAAAAAGTAAATAAAAACAATAAATAAAAATAATGATATTTTGATCCATTTCTTTACTTACTTAATCATTCTTACATTATATTATTAAAGAAAATTAAAAAAAAATAAAAAATAATCGAAATAATAAATTAAAAGTGGATAAAAAAATGAGTCAAAATAGAATGGGTTAAATATTTTTTTGGTCCTTTAACTTTAAGTGAATTTTGAAATTAGTCAATTTCGAAATTTTGGACCAATTTAGTCTTTCATCTTTCGAAATACGTGGGTTTAGTTTTTTTAATCTATCAAATTTTGTTAAGTTTATTTGATGTTTCTTATGCATTTCACAATTGTATTTGAGTTGTTTATACTGTTTGACACATTTTTTCTTTAATGTTAAGTTAAATATTATTATGAAATACGCTTGAAATGTCAAATAAACTTAACAAAATTTGATTAAAAAAACTAAATTCACATATTTTAAAAAATAAAAAACTAAATTAGTTTAAAATTTTCAAATAAACTAATTCTAAATATTTAGATAAAAGTATATTTAATCCAAATATAAAAGGGTGTAAGAAGCAGACAGAGCAGAGGAGAGAGAGGTGCGGCTCCTGAATGTTGTCCTCTGTCGAAACTAGGGGCTGAAGAGGAAACCATTTTTGGTGTGAAATGTGACATAAAAAAAGTGATGGAACCTAGTTATTTTTTTCTGCGTACTGGCATGTGTAAAATCTGAACCAGTGCAATGAATTGGCATTAGCATTTCTATGGACCATTAAGGACGAAAATCTGTGGGCCAATCCCTTGAAAATGATGAGGCAGGTGTTTCATAATGCAAAACCTTTTACCATGGAAAGTGCCAGAAATTTAAGCACAGAGGCAGTGACAAATGGTAGAATGTGAATAGGATAACTTTTGTCCAAGTTTAAAACTCAGAAGAATCAGAGCTCACTGTTACCATGCGCTTTCAGACAAACATGGTTAAATATTATTCTACGCCAATCAAAGTTACCATCAAATTCTCAGTTTTTCTTCATTTTTGGAAACCATTTTAGCAACAGAGTTCCTTGCCTGTGGTGTCACCGCTACTTTTGACCGCAAAAACAAAAATTGAAAAAAAAAATGTAAGTTTATCGGATCCTCGTGGAAACATATGTAAGGTTACGTCAGTTCTAATGCTTCCAATCACAATTTAAAACATTTCTGTATAAGTTAAAACATTATTTATTTATTTTTTTATTTAACTAAATTTAAATAAATTTTTATATCATAAAATTATGTTTTTTAAGATATCATAAATTTTGGTTAATGTCGTCTTTAGAGATGTCAAAATGGGTTCAACTCGTGAGCCAACCCGGCTCACCACGGATTCGAGTCGGGTTGGGTTGAGAAAAATTCAACTTTTTCAAAAGTGGGTTGAACCCAACCCGGCTCACTTAACCCACGGGTTAAACAGGTTCGAGCCGGGTTGAAGGTGGGTTGGCCCACTTAACCCACCAAATTTTTTTTACAATTTTTTTTTTAATTTTTTTTAACTTTCTTTTAATTTTTTTTAAATTTTTTAATAATTATTTACTACTCCTATTATATTTGCTCACAATTTTATATTTTTAAATGCTAGAATGTTGCTTAATTATATTTGAATAGTTTGAATGTTTAATTAATTTGATTGTCAAGTTATATATATGTTGATACTTTAATCTTTAACTATAATCTTTATAGTAAATTACT
>Ga0214544_1002501_pt1 | contig 38642 bp, 16 predicted proteins | sample CNSS3metaG_FD_160074 | JGI IMG/M metagenome (GOLD analysis project Ga0214544, IMG submission 160074) | Root nodule microbial communities from cowpea collected in UCLA plant growth center, Los Angeles, California, USA - CNSS3 | ecosystem: Host-associated > Plants > Roots > Nodule | place: USA...
ATAAAGAATGAAAGAATAAATTAATCGTTTAAGAGTGATGAAAAGAAAATTATTGACTAAAACAAGATAGATTCTACCTCTTCACATATTTTAAAGCATTATACTAATGATAAAAAATGTTCAGTTAGGGAAGTCATTTTTTGAAGCATTATACTAATGATCGAATTTAATTATATCAAAATTATATTACTTTGGTCCCTCCGACACTTTTAGTCAAGATTCGCCACTATTGACAGGGCCATTATAGTTATATAAAACTTAGGAGAATGCTAACCAGTGTCCTAAGGACACTAGTTAAGGATCATTAATTTGCATTATTTTCTTCTTTTTATATTGAAATTTGAAATAATTAAATACATTACTTAAGATGGTATAAATGCATATAACAAATTTTATAAAGACAAAAATACCCTTTTAAAGTTGTAAACAATAATGTACTGATACAAAATAATGACTTTGGAATTTTTTTTAAGGTCTCTGCTGAAAAGAAAAAGAAATATCTCTAGTGACACTTCAAGAGTCTCTGAGAGTGAAAATTTCAAATGTGAAGACGATAACCCTTTGAAAGATATGTCTTTGAGTTTTGTAATTAAAAAAAAAATCTTCAGTGATGAAATTATTATACTTTTTTGTGGAAAAAATTTGTCTTTCTACTACTACTTCAAACTAATTTTCCTTTTTTGTTTTGAATATGCTTTGTAGATGGTAAATTTCACATTGGATGGAGATAGTGGTAAAGATAAGAGCAACAATGAAAGGAATTTTGATACAGAGTGTTGGAAAAAAATATTGAGAAGTCAAAGAAAGAAATTTCGATCAAATCTCAAATTGATACTTTAGTTATTTTTTATAAATTTTTTAAATGTTTAACACTTTGTTGATTATTCTGTTAATTTAAACTTCCTTATGTTTATGTTTAGTTATATTTAATTTTTAACAACATTAAAACACAATTATGGGTATTTTTGTCTTTTGAATAAAATAAGATTGCATGAATGGTGATTAGTTCAGATTTAATTTAATATTACACTTACCTATGTATTTCTTATAGGATTCAATGCATATTAATTATCTTAATCAGTGCCCACTGGTTAGCATGACCCTAAAACTTAAGTGTATTTTTGTCCTCTAAATAAAGTAAATGCATTAATGATCAATATTCAAAATCCATTTAATGTCAAAGTTAACTATAAATTTTTGTAAATTTTAATGTTTATAAATTATCCTTGATAATTGCCTTGAAGCAACTTAAAACTATACACAAACCACATAAACAACTTCCATTAAAATGTTATTGCAATAAGGAGAATGTCAACCAGTATCCTAAGAACATTTGTTAAGGAGAATGTCAACCATCATTTTTACACTAAAAGTTGAAATAATTAAGTACAGTAATTAAAATAGTATAAATGTACATAACAAATTTTATAAAGACAAAAATATCTTTTTAAATTTTTAGACAATAACTTTATCATACAAAACAAGGACTTTAGAATTTTTAAAATCTCTACTAAAAAGCAAAAAAAAAAAAAATCAATGAAGTCTCAAATTGATACTTTAATTTAATTTATTTTTTTTTGTAAAATTTTAAAATGTTTAACACTATTTTTTTGTTGATTTTTCTGTTAATTTAAACTTTTTTTTGTTAAATTTTTAGATATTTAACACTATTTTTTTGGTTGTTTTTCTGTAATTTAAATTTTTTTATGTTTAATTATATTTAATTTTTAGCAACATTAAAATATAGTTATTTTATCATTTAATTGGTTTTTAACTTTTATTTGTGAACATTAAATAAATGTATAATTAGTCAGATGGTACCCACTTTCTTCATATATGTGTTAGTTTGGTACTTGCTTTTAAAAATGTGTCAATTTAGTCTCAACTCTTGAAAAAAGTGTCTTAATCATGTTTCTTTCACACAAAAATTACTAAAGTCGTTAACTTAATTCATGACTTTTACCACTAAGTTTTAATATAAATATCAATATTTAATTTTGTAAGTCATTTTAAATATCAATACCGTTAACGGTGTTAATAATTTTTTGCTGAAAAGGACATAATTGAGACATCTTTTCAAAATTTGGGACTCAATTGACACATTTTTAAAAACGAGTATCAAACTGACACATCTAGATGGAAGTGGGTATCATCCGACTAATTAAACCTTAAATAAAATATTAAACACACATGTACAATATTTGTGGGTATTTTTGTCCTTTAAATAAAATAAAGTTGCATTAATAGTTATTAAGTTAAATTTTATTTAATATCACACTTATTTATGTATTTTTGCATGATTCAATGTACATTAATTATCCTTAACCAGTGTTCTAGGACACTGGTTAACAAGACCCTTGCAATAATTATGTATTCCCTAAAAAAAATATTTGGTGTTGAAAGGTTATTTTATTGTTCAACCATTTTCTATACAGTAAATATTTTAAATAGTTAGTATTGATTATGATAGTAATGTTTTTTATTGTAATTATTCCTTAACCGATGTTTTAAGATACCTGTTAGCATTATCCTAATATTATTATATAAATACAATCATATTAATTCTCAAAATATTTTTTAATTATTTATTATAAATTGTAGGTGTTTCATTGGTCTTTAAATTCATTATATTATATGTCTGAATATACATCGGTAGTATAAGTTAAAATTATACTTTTATTTTAACTCAAGAGAAAGTAAATAAGAGAATTAAAGAGAAAAAGAGGAAGGAAAAAATAAACATGGCATTTTGGCATTACCTAGGATTAAAATCTTCACTAAACATGTTATTTGAGATTGATGTTGTTTCCCATATAAATAATTTGTCGAGAACATCTTCCATCTCATTTGATCCACCACATAAAAGATAAACTTCAATACACAAATTCTTATTTTGTGTGCTTCCAACTTTGCTTGGTTTGGCCCGTTTGATATGTTTTATTTCGGAAATTTGAAAATAAAAGGTTTTTTTATCTAATTTTAAAAACAACTGAAGAAAACAAAAAATCCAAGATGAACATCAACAATCAAATTGTTGAATCTTAAACTTCAGAGTTTATCTTGATTGAGAGCTTCAAAGTTGTTTATAGAATTTAGGAAAGACAATATTGAGACTAAATAAGTGGTCCATTTGGACAATATTGCGGCAGAGGTTAGTGTTCGGTGATTTGAAATGAGTGGGTGGACCTAGTTTACAGACCACAAGTTTTGACGTACATAATGATATTTTAATATATTATAATTACTTTTGAATTATTTATTTTATTTTTTTAGCGTATAATATGATATCTAAAAGTGATTTAAATTATGATTAAAAATAAATGGGTCAAAATATTATCTTGTAGGAAATGAATCGTAAATTCTATATATTCTCCACAGCATTTATGGGTGAGGCAGATCCATGCAACCTATCATATTGAAGTCACATCTGGGCCCCACACCTTCCCATAGCATTGTGAAATTGTCCTCCGCGTGTCACCGCGCCTATGAATCTTCCCTATTCACATTTCCCTTTCCAACAATATTGTTTTCTTCTTCTCTTATACAATCAAAATACTCATGATAACTTATAATAATAATAATACAAATACTTATTTCTCTTTTTTAGTTTAATGTTTAATATTTATATCTACAAATTTTAAGGTGCTCATAAATTTAAGCATTTTTAGTTAAACTTTTGTTAACTTTTTTAGCAAATAACCAGAATTTTATATTTTTAATAAAAAGACATTAATAAGTATTTATATTATTTTTATTGAAAACGTATGAGATAATAATATATTGTTATTATTACTTACATTAATGGTAATAACTGTTATAGTTCTTTGATTCTTGTATGTAATGACATAAAAGTAATAAAAGGGTATAACAACTTCAATGGTGACTACGGTACTTTAATGGTGACTGCGGTTAGTTCATTGATAATTATGAGTGTATTTGTTTTCATCTACGGAGGGTGAAAATTTCCCTCATATGGACATGGAAAGGAGGGAGGGTGGGCGACAATTATAAAATATTAATATAAGTTTTATGTTAAAATAAGTAAATAATTAAAATGGTAGAAAAAAAAATAGAAATAACTTATTCGAATTTTAAATGTTTATTTTGGTTCATTTCAAATCATAATTTTTTATTTATTAAGAAGTGGATTTTAAGCTTAATTTTAAAAAACTCAAAATCAAATTATAAGATAAAATTTGTACAACTTAAGATTTGATATTAATGAGTGTGTTAATAACGATCAATAACGAAATAATATGTCTAACAAACAATAAATATCGCTATATAAACTTTAATAATGACTCTGATACCATGTTAAAGTAAACTTTAAATTTAACTTAATCTCACAAAATAGACTTATAAAATAAAATATATATTTATTTATATATATATATATATATATATATATATATATATATATTCTAAATTCTCTAATCTATGTTAGATTTTTAACATTAAAATATTTTTATTTATTACATTCATAAAATTATTCATAAATTTCTCCTCAATTTCTTATTATCTTTTCTCGTACTTAAACAATTATACTTTCGTCTTTTTTTTCTCTCAAATCTAATTTAACTCTTTTAAATTTATCCTCCAATCCACTGATGTAAAAGCAAAAAGGGAGTATGATGGTCCATATTATTTAATATATTTTCAATAAAAGTGAAAATTTATCGTTTTATAGCTTTTGTATTTATATTTAAAATACATGTCTTTTTAATCTTTTGAAATTAATTTTCTGAGAATATCTTTATATACAATTGTATGTAATTGATATACTGTCACTTCTATTAGAAAGAGACACAAAAATATTAAAGAAAAACTATTTTAACTAAATAGTATTGATTAATATTTTAATCAGTGTATTATAATCCTGAAAAATATTAATTTATATTGGAAGAGCTTTATGGTTCATTTGGTGTATAATTTTTACAATATATAAAAAAAAAATCATATATTTATATTTGTTAGTAGCCTGAAAGTTTATGTATTAAATTTTGAAAAGTTATAATGATACATATTTTTAAGAAAAATACTAAGAAATGTACTCATTCCTATAAATATAATTAACTTTTAATACAGAAAATTATATTAATTCAATCATGAGAAATTATTTAAATTGTTTTAAAATGATGAATTTAAAAGTTTTTTTTTTAAAAAAAGAATACAGTAAAAGCGTGTATTAAGAAAAAGAATATAATAAAGAAAAAATTATTTTATATACACATAATATATTATATTATGTATTTATATTTCAGTTATCATATTTTTCACTTAAAATTTCCTTATTTCTGCTCTTATTTTATTTTGATAGTGCCAATGTTCACGGTGGAGGTTGGATTGTCAATTACCTTTGATTAATCCCCCTTGCCTAACGCGAATAATAACAAATCCATATCTTATATGTAAAATGTATTTTATTAAGAAGAAGTTTGGGATAACTTAATTGAGTTTTATGAAAAATTATATATGTTTAGTTTATTTAGTAAATCCAACTTCATTTATTAAGTACCCTTTCATTTTTGTAATAAACTTTCGTTATGTTTGAACAAACTTTCTTACAAAGATAAAATTAAATTAAATTAAAGATGAAATTCATTTGAATTTCTCTTCTAATTACTATCATCATAATGTGAAAATTCATAATATTGATTTTAAATAGTATAATAAATTGTAATAAAACATTTAATTGAGTTACTGTAAAACAATATGTCAGAATTTGGATACACGTGGAGAAAAAAAATGTAACTGACGAAAATCCTGGAACATGAGCATGTATAGAAAACGGAAAGAGATATAAAATGAAGCGCAAAGTGGAAGACACGCAAAGCAAAGGTGAATTTAATTGAAGAGGAAGACAATCCGAACTTTCATTCCGTTTTACAAAGCGCACACTCATCATTGTAATGAAAGAGAAGCCGCGTAACAACCAACAACATCTTCACACCCTTTCTTTTCTTTTCTTTTCCTTTCTCTCTCTCTCTCTCTCTCTCTTTCAGCGGCTCTTAAACACCATTGTCACTTCACCCCTCTTTTAAAATTCTCCATATTCCATTCATCACTTTTCCACATATAAAAAATACCCTTCAACTTTGCACGGAGTAATTTGCTAGGAGAGTACGAAGGTGAGTGAGCAACTCAACTCTGCAGCTACAAGAACATCACTTTTTTTTCTTCTTTATATTCGCTCATGATTGATTATGTTTGTTTCTTTGAATTTTTCCTTGCTCTTGCGTATGCCACTTTGTATTAAATTAAATTAAACTGGCCCCTCTTAAATTTATTATTTTATACATACATACATACATGCTAATATTATATATATTAAATATTGTTGTCATGAATATAAGATTAAGGTGTGTTGTTCACTTATTGGGGTCCTCTGTGTACAGGTCCTTGAGAGGTGGGTGTAGTAGCTTTTGGGAAGGTTGACATGGAGGAACGGTATGAGCCATTGAAGGAGCTTGGTTCTGGGAATTTTGGTGTGGCCAGGTTGGCAAAAGACAAGAAGACTGGAGAGCTTGTTGCCGTCAAATACATAGAGAGGGGTAAAAAGGTAAACTTATTTTTTTGCCAAATTGTTTCACTTGCAGTGAAATTCCATTGACTACTACTGAGTACTCACTAATGCTGTTGTAGGCTCAGAGATTTTCTTTGCATTGATTACTCTTTTTCCTGACGATCTGAATTTGGAAACTATCGGTTTTGTTTTTGTGTTTTCTTATGCTAGTGTATGAATTATTATATGATATCTCTGGACCATGTTTTTCTTTCAAAATCTTAAATTGAATGTTCAATGATTCATCATATCATATGAATCAAGGTACAATAACAATGGTTGGAGTTTTGAATCTGTTAACCAGAGGAGCTACTTTTCCTGGTGATGATATTTCCTTCCTCCTTGTGTTTCTCAACTAGTCAACTCTCGAAATTTATACTGTATTCTACTGATGGGTAGTTTCCATGAAAGTCTTATTCAGCATCATCTCAAGGAAAATTGGAGAATCAATATGCTGCAACGCATAGAGTCTCCAAAGTTCACTCTTTATTGCCTACTAGCAATTGGAACCCATTTCTTCTTTTGAATTTCAAGTACAAATAAATAAAAATTGAATTCTGTAGTTCTTCTTAATGTCTTTGCCATTCTTGTTGAAATTTTGACCGTCCTTTGATGATTGGAGAATTTTAGTCTAGGATGTACATGACATACAGAATTATTTTTGTTGTTCTGTCTATGGAGCTTATGTAGTTTACTTCACCATTCTCAACGAGAAGCTTATCATCAAAGCTTAAAGGGATAACGTTGATTTTATAGTTTTTGTGCAAAATCTTTCTCATGTGTTTTTCTTCTGAGTGAGCTATGTTTTTGGTACCAGATTGATGAGAATGTTCAGAGGGAGATAATTAACCACCGATCTTTAAGGCATCCAAATATAATCAGGTTCAAAGAGGTAAGACCTTACTTTTCTTCAGCAAACTACCCCTTTCGTTAGATTTGAAGGGAAATTGGGTGTTTTTTAGTTAAGCAAGTGGTTATCTGCTCTCATTTTTGGTGCTTGCATCTCTCATGTTGCACTCTGCTTGAAATTTTTTCTCGTAATGACTTTTGATTGTGTAATTTGTTGTCCCTTTATAACGAGTTGTAATTGTTGACATAATGTGCACAACATCATTTGGAATGTTATATTATTACTACAAGTAATGGGGCCATAATCATTTGCAGTCAGACTCATAATTCAAATTGATGTGACGTACTGTACATAATTTTCCGCATAACTCCTTCAGCAAATCTTGCAAGCCAAGATCATCGATATGAAAATATCTGCTGAAATCACTTGGACCAGTACCTTCAGAAGAAACCATCAAGAAGTCAACAAGATAATCTTTAGCCATGAACTTGACTCGTACCATTTGAAAAGGAGAAAAAAAATGCTTATTAGTATCATTCCCTTTTTCTAATGCTGTAATTTGTTTATTTTCTTCATGGGCTAGGATCAAATTCTACTCCAGTTATTCTAGCATGATGTGATGCCTTTTCTACTCAGAGCTTTAAGAAGTCACGCACAATAAAATGCTGAATCAGATATATTTTCTGTAGGTCTTGCTGACCCCGACACATTTAGCTATTGTCTTGGAGTATGCTTCAGGTGGTGAACTTTTTGAGAGGATATGTAGTGCTGGTCGATTTAGCGAAGATGAGGTTGTAGAATCTATAGTGTAGTTGATTTATCTATTACTTTTTCTTTCATGCAATCCCTATTCAGGAATAAGGTATACATTCATATTGAAATTTACCAAGTGAATGAATTCTCTGCACTGCAGGCAAGATATTTCTTCCAGCAGCTAATATCCGGGGTTAGCTACTGTCATTCAATGGTATGCACTCAGAACCCATTCTGTTCTTCATTACAAGCTCATCTCTTATATCATGTTATGCTGCCTATTTCAGGAAATTTGTCATAGAGATCTGAAGTTGGAAAACACTCTCTTGGACGGAAAACCATCTCCTCGACTTAAAATTTGTGACTTTGGTTACTCCAAGGTTAATAGCATTCACGTACAAGATGCTTTTTTGAATATATCACATGCCTATCATTATTACATTATATTCTGTGCACACATATGTTTCTTATTATTTTTCTTGACTTTCCTATCTATTTCAACATGTAATTGTAGTCTGCTCTACTGCATTCTCAACCTAAATCAACAGTTGGAACTCCTGCATACATTGCTCCAGAGGTTCTGTCACGAAAGGAGTATGATGGGAAGGTATTGAGACTTTTTGTTATTTTCCTGAGGAACTTGAAAATATCAAGTAACAACCAACGGCAATTAAAAGCCATGGTTCATGGTTTAACAATTTAAACCATTCCCACTTCCATTTGAAAGTTCATAGTATGATCTTGAATGCCCAATTTCTTAAGCTAATTGGTCTTTTTTTTGTAGATTTCAGATGTTTGGTCCTGTGGTGTGACTCTTTATGTCATGTTGGTTGGTGCGTACCCATTTGAAGATCCAGAAGATCCTAGAAATTTCAGAAAGACTATTGGGGTGAGCTCTTGATAGTTGCTTAACTTAACAGTTCATTTCTGGTTAATCTAATATGGAAGAAAACTTACTCCGAATCTCTGGTTGGTAGAGAATAATTGGTGTTCAGTACTCCATACCCGACTATGTTCGTGTTTCTTCTGAGTGTAGGAATCTTCTCTCTAGAATCTTTGTTGCTGACCCTGCAAAGGTATGTATGGCTAATTCTCCAAAGAGCAATGATATTCATTATTTTTAAACATCCATCAACGCCTATCATTTCTCTGTATCTCTCTCCCTATCACATCATAGCATTGTTAAATTTTATATTTTTTCTCTCTTTCTTTGAGTGTCATTAGGTATTTTGGATGCCGATAAATCATTTTTCTTCTCTAAAAGCATGTGTACTAGTCATACAACCTGTAATAACAGAATTACAAAGTTTCGTTCGAATGAACCTTAGATCAATCCATATTTCACATTAGTATGCATTTATCTAACCCATAGCAACTCACATTGATTTTGTTCTAGAATAATGAGAGTCTTCACCTTTCTAAATCTAACTATTTATGATCCTTGTTAAAGAGGATCACCATTCCAGAGATAAAACAGAATCCTTGGTTTCTGAAGAATTTGCCTAAAGAGATCATCGAAGCTGAAAGAAAAGGATTTGAGGAAACAAAGAAAGACCAACCAAGCCAAAAGGTGGAAGAAATCATGAAGATCATACAAGAAGCAAGGGTACCAGGACAAGGATCCAAAGCTGGTGATGGTATTGGTGGGCAAGGTGGTACTGGATCATTAGATATTGAGGATGTTGAGGAAATTGATGTTAGTGGTGACTTTGAACATGTGTGATGGAGACCTTCGTTAGTTGATGGCTAGATTGTCTATAAAGACATAGCATTATCAAGATTTATGGCATTGTGGACACTTTTGTTCTAAAGATACTTATTATACCCGGCTTGAAATAGGATGTGTTTATTATTTGAATAGAATTAAGATAACACTGCTGTTGGTTATTAGTTTTAGTAAGTTCAAAATTAAAACTACTTGGCATCGAAATACTATTTAACATGTTCTAAAAAATGTCTTCCTAGAATAACTGTTAAATGATTTAATAAATGGCTTGGTCCACAAATTATGTCTTTTCTTACACTTGCATTTTTTTATTTTTCAGTAAATATCTTAAAATTTGTATTAATTTCAACACACTTAAACATTTTACACCATTCTTTTATTAGTAAAAATTAATTTAAATAATCTTTTTTCTCAACTTAGGAAAGTACTTTTTACCAACAACACTATAATAGAAATATCAAAATCTAAAACAAATAATACCTTAGTCATGAATCATGATTATTAATCTTAATAATGATATTTGAACTGATTTGGGTGGGATATTTTAAAACAATTTGTTTTCTTAGAAATATAACAAATGTGATTAATGTATGTACCTCACACATCTTGAGGATCTTTGAGAAATTAAAATAAAATTTCGTACAATTTTGGAAATTGAAAGCGTTTATTTTTTATTTCTCATTGCTTGCGTATATGTATAAAGATTATTCAAAGGACAAAAGTAAATTGAACCTGACGTGAATCGAACACGCAACCTTCTGATCTGGAGTCAGACGCGCTACCATTGCGCCACAGATCCAACTTTGATTTTACATGTTGAACTTAAGAAAATATTATATACATAAAGTTAGTGCTCTTTGGTAAAGTTATCTGAGCCCTTCCGAACAAATTGCTGCTTAGGAATACAAATGAATTAAGTAAACATCATGAAAACACCATATTAATTGTAAATGAAAATAATATGAATAGTCAATAACATTTTCATCCAACTTTAGAGAATTTCTATTAAATATTTTTTATAATGTGATATAATATCTTTATGGCCACCGACTATTATTTTTCATTTGGAACATGCAATCTAATTTCTTTTCTAAATGAAGCACATTATTAGAATTTTTGTTTTATATTATGTTTGTTCTTGTTAATTGTATTTAATTGAAGCATTGATAAATAATTGTCCAAGTGTTTAAAAATTAATTTGACACTCTGAATTAGCAATATCTACATTTTTTGTTTATAATTGATGTTGCTAATAGTACAACCCAAGTCCATGTCTCATCTTAACAAAACAAAATAGGAAAATAATATCACATACAAAGTCTAGACACATCACTTTCTCATTTTGGCCTAATCTATTAGACTTACCATAATGCATCCATCACCTTTTTTCCTTCTTCCTTATCTTCTCTCTTTCAAGAATTTTAAAGTTATCATATTACTATTTTCCATTTTTATTGATTGGAAAAAAATTAATTTCACATATATTCAAATATAATAAATTAAAATAATATTTTATTATTTTTTGTGAGGGACGGAACACCATGGAAGCCGAAGATGCCCTCACCGTCCAAACTTTTTAAATTTCATATGTTATACTAAAAAATTAAATCAAGTAAATTTTTATTTTTTATAAATCATGTCATTTTAAATGATAATAAATAGATATTTAAAATTAAATATAAAAAATATAAATTTAAATAAAAGTATTGTTTGAGAAATTTTGTGGATATAAAAAGTAATGTATTAATTTTATTGTAAAATTTATTATTACATCATATTGTTATCCATTAAAACTTTTACAAATTTTAATTTTATGTTTCTGTCTTACCAGAAGTTTTCTGTAATCACTAAATTAGAGACCAATTAAAACAAATTATTATTTTAAAAATTAAACATGATAATTAAGTTTCTCATATTTCAAATAAAATAAAAATAATTCTTCCAAATTAACATTCGATCAAAGTATTTATTAACACTTATGAACATTTGTCTCAATGGAGTTCAATTTCCATAATTAAAAATGTAGAAACAACTTCCAAAATATTATTCTCAATACGAAATTCAATAAATTGTCTCCCAAGTTGAAGATTATAAGAATTTCTTAAAAATAAAGTTATTATGATTTTTAAAATTTTAAAATTATAATATATTTTCAATTTTTTATTGGAATAATAAAATTATAATTTTATAATTATACAATTTTTAATTAAAATAAAAAATTATAAAAACATAGTTATACAATTAAATAATTTATAGTTATAAAATTTAAAAATTACAAAATCATAAATTTTAAAATTTTAAAATAATAAAATAACATGGCAATGTCAGCCCTTTAATAATCATATCACCTACTTAACAAAAAAAATGTTAAGCATACAGACTCACTTAAAAAAATTAACTTTATTGAGTACTTAATAGACTACCAAAATTTATCAGGACTCAACTAAAAGTTCTTAAATTATCAATGACTTAAAATATAATTATGCTTATTAAATTATTTTAGTATAACTAATAAATTTATACAATTAAATAAATTTATAAAGTTATAAAATTTAAAAATTATTAAATCATAAATTTTAAATTTTAAAATTTTAAAATAATAAAATAACATGGCAAGATACTAAGCATGTGAGCCTTTTAACAGCCACGTCACCTGCTTAATAAAAAAAGGTTAACTACAGGAACTAAGTTGAAAAAATTAACTTTATTAGTACTTACTAGATTACAAAAATTTATCAGGACTCGATTGAAAAATTTATTGATGACTTAAAACATAATTATACTTTTTAAATTATTTTAGTATAACTAATAATATAAACTTTTTTTATTAATAATTTAGGTTTGAGTTAAATGTGTTTTTAGTCTCTCAATATTGAGATGAAATTGAAATTTATTCTTATTTAAAACTTTTATACATTTTAATTTCAAAACTTTAAAATTAAATAGATACATTTTGATACATAAAAAAAAGTTAATGTAGTTGAGTTAAAATAATTATATTAATTTATTATTAAAATTTGAAAATCAAAATATGTCAAAAATTTTGAAAGAAAAAATTTCAATTTTACATTAATGATTAAAGATATATTTAATCCTATGTATGTTTCAATAATATGGTATCTTGCCTAACAGTATCCTTTGCCGTCCTACCGACATTGCATAAGTTAGAAATATTTTTTATTCTTAAAATTTTGTCAAATTTTAAGAAAGAAATATAAATTAATTTTAAATAGATAAAGCAAATTTGCATGGTCAAAATAATCTCCTAACACCATATAAATTTAGGACGATGACAAGAAATAACAATCATGATAAGATTGAACAAGTAAGGATGTACATTTATTTTCAAAATTCATTATTCTATATATTTTTCACTTATTTTGAATACTGTCATTTCGTTTTTATTTTTTATTTATATCAGGATATTTGTCACATTTCTTTCATTTCTAAAAATCATTTTGAGGGGATTTATTTTTTACCATCCATATTATTTTTGTCACTTTGCCAAATGTTTTAAACATTTTTTTTTCCAGATTTTAGAAAAGTCAAAAAATATCTTTTAAATTACACAATTTGAAAATAATTTTTTATATAAAAAACAATTTTCATATTTCATATTCAAAAAATATTTTTGTGATAAGGAATATTAATTGTTTTGTGACATAGGTTTAATAGATCAAATCATAATTAATTCGTAGTGTTTGAGTTACGATATTTTTAAATAAAAAAAAATTATATTCTGACTATCAATTATATTTGATCTAGTAATAAATTTTTGATCAAATTATCAGAATCAAAATGACACATTTGATTTATAAAGAAGGAAGCGAGATAACAGAAAGAGACGAGGAAGAACTAGAGACGACACAACAAAGACTAAGGGCATTTCTATGTCATCTCTGTCTTTTACACACCCCATGTAGGGACAAGAAGAAACTATGAGGGTGCAAAAAGAAATCATCTATTGTTCAAAACTTAAACCTATAGATGTAGATCCAAATGCAATCCTTTATAACATTTTAGCCCCTTAAAGGGCTACTCTCATTAGTCCAAGATCGGAATCTTAACCCATAAAACCAATAATTTTTGGGCCTTGTTTTCCTATACACCCATAATTTCTTAATGCACTCCTTAAATTGACTTCTGAATTATTTATTTTTTGAAAATCTTTCAGAATTTTAGGAACATGATTTACAAAACAAGATTTAGAAACTTCTAGAATAGAATTTGATATCCAAGTGGAACGGTGACAATTCTAATGGGAAGTGGCTCCTTTATACATTAAATAATTTGAAAGTGTTGGCGTAGAATGTTTGAGTTATATATTTTCTACTTACGGGTCTAAAGAAGCTTGGTGTGTAGGATTTAAGTGCCGTTCTTTACCCCCTAACTAAATACAAGGAAAAGAAAATATTAGTTATTAGGGAAAAATTATTGAGATTTGAATTAATGAAAAAAAGTAAAAGGAAAAATAATTAGAACTTTTCTTTTTAAAATTTTTTCTTTTCACTTCTCTTCATTTCATTTCAAACTAACTTGCCCTTAAGATTTTTTTTTTTTACATAATAGTAAAATTGGAGTACTTTCAAATTTTTAATTAAGTCTAACATTTTTCATAAATTATTGGTAAAGATATCGCTATTTTTTTTTTCATTTCTTGTTTTCCATACTTTCTTTTTAAAATCCTTTCACATATCTATTTTTATACCAAGTTTACCATTTAAAAGATAAATACTCATAAGATATAAACTTTAAAATAGCCTTTTATACGTCATAAGAGATTAAAAACAGGTTTTACAAATTCTATACACACTAATAATATATAAAGTTAACAACTGACTTAAATAGAAGGATTTGATTTAAAATCTAATAAATTTTTGTTACTAATTGGATTTAATTAATATCTACTGTATGTAATCATGAGCTAGTTTAATAGTTTCATGAACAAATTCATACTTCAAAATATCTTCTGCAGCATATGCACTACCAGGAGATGATAAATAGATGTCAGATCAGTGTTTTCTGAACTCTCATTTTAATGGAGAATTATGGATATGAATAGTATAATATATTTTAATTTTTTAATTGAATATAAAAATAAAGATGAGCATGTCCGCTTTTATTAGAATTTTCATTTCAATACTTATCTTTGTCTTTATCATTATCTTCGTTTAAATAAATAAAATGTCTATAATATACTAGGTAACCTAAATGACTTATATATATATATATATATATATATATATATATATATATATATATTTTTTATTTAATTTTTTTTTTTTTTTTTTTTTTTTTATATATTTTTTTTCCTCTTCTAATTAGTTGGTTTGTTTTATATTTATAAAATCTATTCACATCTCTAATGTACTTCTCTTTTTATTACTATCTTAGTTACACAATAGAAATATAATATTTTTATTTTATTAATTTTTTATCATGTAGAATTTTTTTATGATGTTTTATATAATTTTTTTTCTATATCATTTTCGTAAATATAATTTTACCTCTATAGTTGTATTAAAATATTTTACTTACTATAATACAATAATTTAATATTATTGGTGTTCTGATGCTTATTTTTGCCTGATTGATGACAAAGTGTGCAAATTGGAGAAATATAGTAAGAGGGAGGAAGAAACAAATAGTGAAAAAAAGAAAAAGAAAAAGAGAAAAACAAGAACAGAAAGAAATGAAAGATGCATATGTTACTCTATGACATGTGTGAACTTGAACAGTTTAGCCACATCGACCAAATTCCTAACGTCATCGAAATCTAGATTAAAACAATCATTTTGAAAAACATAAAGAATAAATAATGAAACTTTTTAGTTGAAGGAGAAAAAAATGTTTCTTAATTGGAAGATTAACGACATTATTCAAGCCTAAATTTTAAATGTGAGCTTCATATATAAAAAGATAAATGTGAAGAAAGTCAATAACTGTAAACTGTGCTAAGGGAAGTTAGAAAATATGAGAAAATAAGAGATGGAAATAAGAGAGATGATAATGTCTTTGTTAATAATTTATAAGCAATGTAGAATTTAAATCAAAATGTGAAAATACTTATTCAAATAAAAATTATATTAGCTGGTTAAATTTAACGATTAAATTAAAAATGACGGATTCTAGCATTATAACTATATAAAATGTAAAAGAAGAAAAACAACTTTCACTTTGAAAGCCATGTGCCATCTACATGTACATTTTTAATTGTCATGTATAACAACTGAAGTGTCATGTGAGTAGGTGTTAATAAGACTAAATTGATTAATTTTTAACGTATTTAGAAACCTTTTAATAAGAATACCACTTTCAAATGCTAAACTGATAACCTAACACACTTTTATAGACTTAATTACTAATTCTTTTAACATACTCCTCTAAATCACATCACTAATTCTTTCAATGACTTTCATTGAAGGTAATCAAATGACCTTAATTGATTTTAATGTATTGTCTTATCATCAATCATTGCACATCAACATTATTTTATATAATTATCTTGTATCCTGTTTTTGGTTGGTTACACAAGCTAACATATACCATAAAAATACTGTCTTAAACTTCCTCTGTTGAGCTATTTAATGAAAACACAAATTTTCACAATAAATATTAATTAATATGTCAATTTTGTTGGAATTCTTTCAGGCGTCATAGATTAAGAACATCGATCACTTTTGAGACATGAATTGTTTATATGAAAATTTGACGTCACCTCCAACATATATATTTGATGATTTTGGATTTGTTTATCAAAATATACCATCAACTTCTTCTTTACCGGTTAATATGATTCAATTGTTGAATACCGAAATGAATTTTTTTTTTAATTATAATTTGTTAGTTTTTCTTATCGGGGAAGTTGAATTCACAATCTTTTCTGCTTTTTTTTTTTTTAATTCTATCATATCAATTTTATTTTTTTACATTGTTACAAAAGGAACTGAACTCATAATTAAGGATGTCAATGGATTGGGTCGAGCATGGATAGTACTTACCCGCAACCTAACTTCTAACTAAAAAATTTGGTTGTTACTCGCTTCGTTAATCACGCGGGTACCCATATAAAAAATACTCACGACTATTTTAAAATCTGTGGATACTCACAAATATTTAAAAAATATATTTTATAAATTTTTAAAATTAAATTTAAATAAAATTACAAAAAAATATAAAATTAAATATAAATTCAATTAAAATTAAAATTAAATTTAACCTAATAATATATAAATTAATTTTTAATTAAATTTAACTTAATAAAACTTAATTTTAATTTTTTGAGGGTAACATGTATTCGCGAATACATATAGTATGATATCCGCATCCGACCCGCTTATTAATGGGTATTAAAATATCTACTACTCGCGAGTAACAAATTAATACTCACAAATACCAACTATCTGTCACAGATTTTATATGCGAATACCTATAAACACAAATATTTTTGTCGTCTCTATCCACAACCTTTCTCTGACTTTCCTTTCTTTTAACCATTATATGAGCTTTACTAATACAGAATAATATCATAGTTTACTGGGTCTTTCTTCCACATTCATTCAAGGATCAGCATGGAGACAACCTCCCCTACCTCTAATATAAATTAGAATATCATCGTACTAACGAATGGTAATTTCTCTCTTCCATAAGATGAATTTTTGACACGAGTGCTAAAAATCACGTTTCTTTTCTCTCTTTCACACTTCACTTCGTACAAAAGAATGAATGGTATTAAAGTCAATCCTGTTTGTATATGCAGTGGTGCGTTCTTGAAAGTGTTCCATATACGTCTGAAACAGTAAATAATTTCATCCATAAAAAGTGTCCACTCGAAACACATTGTTACTTGAAGTGTAGAAAGTCAATTGATCTTTTTAGAACTAAAAAATGTTATTTTTATTTCTTAAAAATTTACTTTTAAAAATCTAATAATGTCTTAAAAGATAAATTATTTTTGAATTGAATTTCGCTCGTATAACCTCAGATTATATGTTTTGTAATATAAAATTTGAAAACTTTGAATAATTATTTTGAAGGAGCAAGTGTGTAATATAAAACAAAATGTGTCCACTGCAGAAGCAGTACATGAAAATTGTAGTGGGAAGCAAGAAAGCTTGTCTCCCGGAACGACAATGTTGAAGTGGTGTCCTTTGAATGGTTATGTGAACCAGCAATTGCAGCTTGGACACTGATAGATAACTGGTGAATGTCAATAAGACAAAATGGAGGAAGCAAACAAATACAAAAGAAGAAAAGTACGCCAAATAATTATCGGTTAAAAAATATATTTCGTTTATATATTTTTTTCAGTTGTGTCAATTCATTCGTAAATATATATATATTTTTTCAATTATATTCTAATTTTTGTTAATTTTTTTTAATTTGGTTCTTTTTTGTTAATACTGTTTAAATTATTAACGGTGATGAACAATGACCTGTCACGTATAACCTCGTGGTTTTTTTGTTTTTCTTTTATTTTTTCAATTTTTTATAATTTTTGAAAAAACGTTCACGTGCCAACCAAACCACATGTCACTATCAGAGTCAATGTTTTATATTCAATTTGATCCTTATATCCGTTATTTTTATTCAATTTATTCCATTTTTTTTAAAAAAAATTGAACAATTTAGTTCCTCTCTAGATCCAGACAAAATTTAATTTTTATATAAATGTTACAATGATGTTTTTATTAAAACTCATATTTTTATTAAATATTTTTTGTTTATGGTTACATTTAGTTTAAAATTAAAAAGAAAATTTTAAGAATGAAAACTAACACAATTGATCTAAAATTTTAAGAGGTTAAAAATTACATAATCACATAAAGTAATGTTACTTCCCACTTTTTAACCTCTCAAAATTTTATATCAATGATATTAGTCATCATCCTTAAACTCTTTGTTCTAATTTTAAACTAATTGTAACCCTAAACAAAAAATAGTTAATAAAAATGTGAATTTTAATAAAAAAACATCACTGTAATATTTATATAAAAATTAAATTGGTCTCGATTTGGCGAGGGATAAAATTTCTACATTTTTAAAAAAATTGGGAATAAATTGAACAAAAATAACGAATATAGGGACCAAATTTAATATAAAACATTGACTCTAACATGTGACACACCGTTGGGTTGACACGTAGACATTTTTTTAAAAATTAAAAAACCAACAAAATTACAAAGTGACACATGACAATCACTGATTATTACCGTTAATTGTTTATACAATTTTAGTAAAAAAGGACCAAATGAACGAAATTGACAAAAATTAGGACCTAATTAAAAAAAAATAGGACTTAATTGACACAAGTGAACGAAAATATGAACCAAATATGTATTTTAACCGATAATAATTCAAAACACCAAAAAAGAAAAGTTATTAAATAAAATTGACAATAATTTTAGATGGCATGATCTCATGTTGTTCAATTATTTAAGAATAAATTATAGGTAAGTGAACCCCGATAATCACTCCACTTATTCTGTGTATTTCAAATTTGATATTAAGAACAACAACTACATAGTATATGACCTATGTATTCTAGTATTTCTCATAAGTTATATAATAAAATTTCCATAAACATAAGTGTATTATGAATTTAGAAGAAATTTGTAAAACATAAAAGAAACTATACATATGTAGTCCACTTATATCTATACCACTCCTAAGCTATCTCATTGTTGAGGATCATAACTTGCATTATCCTATATTCACATATAACATACGATCATTGCAAATGAATAAACCATTACAACAACTACCTCTAGAGGGTTCAGTGTATTGAATCAAACGCTAGAGATTTTGCACCTATCATAAGGATACCAACAAATTTTAGCTTATAGCATGGCTCTACCTAAGCTTCCTATATGACAAGGTTAGTTCACCTATGACAGTCATAAAGGCCTATTCCAATCGAATCCCGTCATAGAAACCTCCATTGATTCTCACTAACTAGATATCTTATTTTTTATGAGTTAGAATACCTACTAGAGTTTGGATAATCTCCATCCGAACCAAACTCAATACACCTATCACAAGAGTCAAATTCTCCCTTGAAAGCCATTTCACATTCATCAAATTTCAATCACACATCATCATCTCATTCAACATTAACCACCACTAACATTCTTTCACACATGTATATAGATCTAACAACTCATTCAACATTAAACATCACAAACATTCATTTACATATATACATCGAACTCACAATAAACATTACAAAGGTAGTGAGCTTAATCACAAAAAAGTAGCTAAAGAATAGCATATCACACCTAACTCATTCATTATATTCTCATATAATCTTGAACATTGACGAAACTACTCAGTGACAGGGGAGAGCCACGGCTCCTCCAAAATTTTTAAAATTTATTTTTTATATATATTTATTTATTTTTTAAAATTATATTTATATATTATTTATATTATGAAAATTATAATAAAAGATAAAATAAAAAGTTTCATGGAGACATTGATTTATAAAAGAGATTAGAGTTTTTTTTTTTTATTTTTAGCTATAAGAACTTTCCATAATATAAATTATCATGAAAGTGTGTGAGGAGAAATAAATACAAAGAGATAGATTAGAAAACAGAGGTTGGGAAACACATAGATTGATATTGAAGTATACATTCTCGGATGATCTCTCACATATCTTATTATAATTTATATATGTTAAATATATGATTCTTTTTTGGATGTTTCTCCAAAATTAAGTTTATCAAATGAGTATAAACCCTAATTTTGATTTTAGGGTTTGTTTTATGAAATTTTTATGAACCTTAATTATAATTTTTCCCAAATTATTATAACCCTTAATTATGAAATTTAGGGATTTTATGTTTTTTGCTGCCTATGGTAATTTTTTTTAAAGTTTTGAATTAATATAGTGTTGCTTATTTAATTAAAGTTGTATGAATTTTGTTATGTTTTGCATTGTGATAATTGTGATTTGTGAATACAAATTTTATCTTTTTCTAAATAGGTGAGAGGTGATAAATTTATATCAAAAAGATTATGATAAAGAGTAAAAGAATTGATTCTTTTTTTGGAAAGAAGAAGGTTTGTGATAAAGATGAAAAAAAAATGCATCTACATTAACTAAACTTAAGAAATTTCATGAGAACCAAGAATTCAAGACAATAAAAAATAAATCTCTAAAGTTCTTAAAGTTACATATAATGAATTTAAAATTGATGAGGTACGAAGGGCTTATCAAAATGGTATTCATGGTCTGATATCATGATATAATAGCATGATATAATAACGAATGATAGTCATATTTTTTTTTTGAATTTTATTATTATGTGTGCTTGTTTTAAGCCAAAGAAATGAAAAAGAAAAATGAAGAAAAAAATTATATGTAACAAATTTAATTTGGCGCCCCTAAATATTTTGTCCAAGTTCCGCCACTGAGCTTGAATAATCAGACAATGTCATACATATGTTATTTACCTCAATCTAAATTCATCTCATGACATAATTCACCTATTATTTATTTCAAATTACTTGTTAATAATTCATCATTTATTTTTTATTACATTGATATAACATGTAATTGCCATATTTCCATTAAATACATCAAAAGTGCGAGATGGATTACTATACCCACAAATCTCTAATAAAAGATCCTTACGGTCAAAGTGAAGAATTATATGTCTTAGACCAACTGTCAAAATGTCAGTTTGATCCAGTGATTAACAAAATGAAAATCTCAATTTTTTTAGATGACTAAGAACAAAAGAAAAAGGACAACGCCCAACGTTAGGTAAGTGATATTTGACGCTAAAACCTCTAAGAAATCACTTATTTGAGAGAGAGCGTCCAACGATCGAGAAGTAATGTCCATTGCCACCAAGTAAGTGAATAGAAGTAATGTCCATTGCCACCAAGTAAGTGAATTCATTGATCAATTTAAGATCTCACCTAGAAATTTTCCCATTAACATGATTGGTCAAAAGTATAAACCTCTTCACCATAAATCTACCGGTGGTCTTTGATGGTAAAACAAATAAAAAAGTGAGTTAGAAGGTTAGAGAGAAAGCTAGACAAAGATTTAAAAAACAATTTGAAAAAAAAATAATACTTCTTATAATAAAAGTATATGTTGATATATGATTTTTATTAATAAAATAATTGAATATATTTTTTTCACTACTTATTATTATTTTTTTACTACTTTCTAGATCTTATAAAATGTTAACGATTAAAAAAAAATGTCTTGATTTTTATCCTTTATTTTGCTATAATTCCCGACATTTCTCAGAGGTTGTTACGAGAATTACGCTTCCCAGTCTAACAACAGTGACTCAAAAGACTTTACAATAAATCACTGAAACCACAGTTCCACTATGCTATCTATTTTAATATTTTCTTTTGTTGAACAGCATTCATTTTAATATGTATTATTGATATCTTTATTTCTATATATATATATATTTCTTATATGATGCCATCTGCACAAGCAGAACTACAACTTGTTGATTAGTGTTAGTAGAATCATACAGACAACTTTTTCTTTCACCGATCATTTCATCACATTATTTGCCAGTGATAAATTCCTTCTCTTGTTTCAAAGACTTCCAAAATCCCAACTATCAATTATACTCTCTATTGCTCCGCAGATTTAAGTTACAATGATCAAATCCTTTCTCTTCTATATTTTCTTTCTAATTTTTTTTTATCAGCAAAATTTTCTTTCTAGTTATTGGGTTTAACATTTAAAAAAATAAAATAATGTGTAGTTAATGTTATGAGAATGAAAAGGTCCAAGCTTTCAGAATTTTCACCTATTCGTACCAATTTCCACTTGAAGACCAGTCTGTTTTCGTACAACTGCGATTCTAGCAGCTTCAAATGTTCATGTACCTAACTTCGTCTGTGGTGTGCACCAGATGAGATGTGCCACCTGTACGGTCCAAATTTGTTGTCCTTTTCAATTTTTTTTATCGGCTAAAATAGTTGTTCATGATGAATAGAAATCTAAATATGAGTTTAAGTTTTATTGGCGTTAAAAATAGTGTCAATATTATGTATTGTTGGGTTCAGATTTTATTGGTGTCGGATCTTTTTGACTATATTCTCGGAATAAACCTAACAATAATGGACTCCGGTTAGAAATTAAGCACAATAATGTCTTACCAAATTCGAGTCATCATGTTTTAGAGGCCAATGAATTTTACGTGTTCATTCCAATTAGTATTTTTGTATGAAAATGACCTTAGTTCTTCAGAATATGGGGTTCTGACACGCTTACATAATTAACTTTTTACACAGGTGGTTTAATTTAATATATAAGATTCTTTCTACAGTAAAAATGTAAGAAATTTTGCATTCTCATGCGCTCCTGTCCTGTTCCGATCAACAGCTGTTTGTCGCATAACTTCTGATTTGCAGCAGCAAATATAATAAGGTTTATTGCATTTCACTGATATAAGTAAAGCTGAATTTAAACTTCAGACTTTTACTGGTTCTAAAGAACTTTTCACTGGCAGGTTTTGGTGTGACTTGACAACTTTTTAACTCAAAATACTTTAAGGTCAGGTAAGTGTGAAGATTTTAACAATGCTAGGCGCTTGAAAAATTGAATCGGAGTGAGTTAGTGAGTGAGTGGAGATAGAAGAAGTAGAATAATAATTGAAATGAGGAAGAGAAGGGTGATATATATACACTTTTTATGCCCCAGGTGGGATCTGATAGGGTGAATAGGTTGGTCATGAATTGAACCCATCTTTTCCAAAGATACCGAAGAGATTGCTAAACTAAACCCACTCTCATCTGATTTTTGACCCACCATTCACTTTTGACGTGCTACCGAAATGACACAACGAAACAAGTTATTTCAGTACTATTCAAAAGACTGCAGATTGCACCCGGATTGGACTTCAACTCAATTCAATGTTTCCCACTACTGAAGAATCATTGTTGCTTCAAGAGTTTGCTCCCTCTTTCTATGATGTATAATAGCGGCATCACCATTCTTCAGAATATCCCTTCTGTCTCTTTCCCACAATGTACATATAATAATAATAATAATAACAATAACAACAACAACAACCAATTGCATTGCTTGCTTCAACTAATACACTTGAATCTCCACCTTGGTTTGCAAGTTGTGTACACTTGAATTCACTTGATCACCAACCATCTGAATCTCCTCAGCCTCATAAGTGTTGTGAACGCCATAGAGCACGTAGAAGATGGTGATGAGGCATGCCCATATGGCAAAGCGTTGGAAAGAGAGGGTTTTGAGCGTGGTTATGAGGAAAACGTTAAGAAAGATGGAGATGGAGGGTGGCCATGGCATGAATGGAACGGACCAATGTTGTTGTTGTTGTTGTTGTTGGGCAATGGTAGTATTAAGCATCACGTGGTGATAGAAGGCAGTGATGGCGATCATAAACCCACCAAAAAGTACAAGACCCCACCATTGCTGCTTGAATTTCCACGCAATGGAGAAGCATAGTGCACTTAGAGATAGGAGAAAAAGGAACAAAAGAGTGTGCGAAGGTGGGGCATGCCCAGTGATTACATATCGACGGTATATAAGAGCATTGGCTACCATGTAGAACACCATCAGCGTGCCGATGCTTATCAACTCAATTATAATGTCAAGCTCCGTGAACAGTGCAATACATGCTGTGCAAATTCCTACACCACCAACAACAAAAATAAACATCTTTATAGGTATCTCCTTCACATTTTCCCTTAATCTTTCTTCTTTCTTTTCTTATTTAATCTCCATATTCGTATGTCAAGATCTAGCCAACCCAGTTGTTGAATCAACGTTTCACTATTCATTCACTAACCTAATATTAAAATATAAAACAATGAAAAGTGATTATGAGTTTAGTTTAACTTGAAAGTTTAGACTAGCAGAAACCTAGAACTAATGAATAAAGAAATTCAATAGTGTCGAAGTTTTTTTTTTTTTTTATTTGCAATTTTTTTGGAAAAAAGTTAATTTTGTTAAGTTATTTTATCAGAATTTTAAGTACTAGTTAGGAATCTTTTGACAGTTTAAAAAACTATGGTATTTTACCTTTTGAGAAAAAAAGATATATTTAGAAGTACATTCAGAATTTTATTTTGAGAAAATGAGATGGAAATGTCTATTCTATAAAAGTTATTTTAACATTTTTCAAAAGACTTTTCTTATATCTATATACATAAAAATTTTAGGAATATAAAACATTATATATATGTCATTAAACTTTTACCAATGTATCTGTTAATTGATATTCATATATGCTCGTAATGTAAATTAGTTATCTATAGATTTAAAGATAAATCTGACATTAAATAACCCAATTACTATTAATTATCTCCAGTCATTTTGATTTCTCATTAAATATATTTTTTTCTATTACCTTTTAACAAAAACTACATACCATTTCAGTGACGACATAATTTCAAACAAAATATATGTAAGTGTGTGTGTGTTTTTGCCGTGGAATAAAGTTATTGAGAAGCGAATAATAAACCCTTCCTTTCTACAACAATGTACGGCGAAAGAATAAGATAATGTTCTATAGATTTAAGTTAAATAAATTATGTTGATAAGAAAAAAAGGCTTCAAATTAAAGTTTATATATATTGTGAAAGAGAGAGATCATGTTGAGTAGTCAATGAAGGCGGAGATAAAAAATAAAAGGACGCACAAGAAGTTTGATACTAAACTCAGGCTTTGTAATTTAAGGTAAATACAATACTGTAAGTAATTAAAAATAAATAATGTAGACACATTTAAAAAAAAAAAAAAATAAATCATAATTATTTTTATCAGCATATTGAACATCAGGCAAACACAATAAGTACTTAAACTAATAATAAAAACTGGTTGAGTATGAGGTTATTTGTTTAAACCAAAAAACCGAAACAAGATTGTTGATTAAAGAAATGCCTTAAAATGAAGATATAGTTATTAACCCAAACTTACAACTATATTTTGTTGCAGCATACCGAGTAATTTTTCTGTATCACACTACTCATTATATGCATGACAACGAAAAGTGATTATGAGTTTCCGTATCCTCAGGTGTGTGAGTACAATAACATTTATAAGAAAAGTGGACGTTGAAATTTCTACGATCCTTCTAGAGAAAAAAAAAAAGAAGACAAATATTCCAATGCCGAAGAACCTATAATTCTTTTTGTTAATTAATTAAGAGAGAGACAATTTGCTTACCCAAAAAGACCGTGGCATTCAATGGTGTGCCTGTTGAAGGGTGTACTTTGGCTAACCAAGATGGCACCAACCTTGCCCTTCCAATAACACAAAGGTACCTTGCTTGGCCTAGCATGGCTACCAAGAGAGAAGCCACAATGCCCAAACTTGCACCTGCCCCTACCAGATTGCTCGCCCAACTCCAACCAATTTTCAAAAAAGCTATTGAAAATGATGCTTTCTCGGATATCTATATATATTACACCACCAATTAGCTTTTCATCACGACCACACCATATATTATAATAAAGTTAAGGTTCATTTATTCAAGCCTATTAGAAAACAAGGACTCGAGTTGAGAAGCTTCTTCACTGACCTTGTTGTAAGGAACCATCATGCACAAAGACAGAGACATTAAGCAATAGAGCAAAGTGGTTATCAGAACTGAACCCACAATTCCAATGGGTAGGCTCTTAAAAGGGTCTTTGACCTCCTCAGCCATGGTTGAGGCCGAGTCATAGCCTATATAACTGAAGTACACTATTGCGGCTCCGTCAAGAACACCTCTAACACCGAAAGGTGCTATACCTTTTGGATTAACCAGGTTTTTGGCACTTCCATTGCAATAACCAGCGATTATAATGAACCCAAAGAAAATCACATGGAACACTGTCATAACGAGGTTCAACACGGAGCTTTCCTTTGTACTGCAAGAAACCAAAATATAATTAACACAAGCATTTTCAAAATCCAACGTTTAAAAAAAGTGTAAATAAGTAATGGGTTCAACATTGTGATTACAAAAAGCAAAACAGGTAATTAATAAAGTAGTTTGTTAATTAGTTGTCACATAAGAGGATAACATATTAAAATGTTTATCCGTTGAAAAATGGATGATTAAACAGATAGCATCAGAACAAGAACAAACATGTCGGAAGCAGAAGAAACCAATCAAACCTATGACACAGAAAGAGAGTGAGAATGAGAATGACAGCCACAGCTGGAAAATCCAACATGTTATAATCCTTGGGCAAGCCATGGACTTCCACTCTCCACACATTTGGATCATTTTGTCCAAACGCAATGCTCAAATATTCAGTAAAGCTCCTTGCCACGGCAGCGTTTGAGAAGACATACTCCATTAGTATATTTGCCCCAGCAAAATATCCAAAGAATTCCCCTACAGCGGAAATTATATAGTTAAATTTTTGTATATATAGTAAGGAAAAGCACAATAAGGGAAGAAAAGGTACCAAAGGTTAATCTTAAATAACTGAAAGCTCCTCCTGCAACTGGGACTTGAACAGCAAATTCAGTGTAACACAAGGAGGAGAGAAGGGCTGAGATTCCTGCTATGATATAGGAAATGAAGACGGAAGGACCAGAGTGGTGAAGGGAAACTGAGCCAGTTGTGACAAAGACACCAACACCAAGCATTCCTCCAACACCAAGAGCAACCAGATCATACCAGTTGAGCTTCCTCTTCATGTCAGCTCCAGATCTGTGCCTGACCTGGTTGAATTCTTGGTCTGGGGTCCATGTGGCTAGCATTCTTTTTCTGAGCCTGTGAGGGGTTTGGGATAGTGAATGCAAATAACTGGACAACTTTTTCATGCTGTTGGACATTATTAATGTCTATATGCACTTGGCTTCTTGGCTTCTTGGCTTCAATAAGGAGTGGATTCAAGGTTTTAAATAACAACTTGGAAGAGGGAATATTGCTATGCTTCGTTGCTTTCGTAACTGTAGTTGATAATTAAGATGGCCTAGCAAATGTCCCTAGCCTACTTCTGACCAGAAATTATTATATCAATTATGGGACCCATGCTCCCAATATATCAACCCTAATCTCTAATTTTTTAAACTAATTTAACAATTCATCAATTCCATTACATACATATTTAAGCCGCCTTATTAAATTCCTCAAAAAAATTACACCACTACTTAGTTTTATCTTTAGTTAACTTTTGGTGTATAGTTTTTTTTATTTTTTTTATGTGACTTTATTTTCAACATCATAATTATTGCAAATTTCTATGTTTTTATATTTTTCTTGCTATATTTCCTTGATTATTGTTTCATAATAGTTACGTGTCATTTTCCAGGCTATATATATTCAATCTTTTTTATTTTTCCAACAAAGCAAATAACATTTTTTTTTCGTTATTTCCTCTTTGATCTTTTCTTAGTTCCCTAATTAATATTATCTTCGCGCTTTCTTTGTTCTGTGCTTGTGTTTTTAGATTTTCCTTTCGCCTTTGCATTCATTTAAAAAGTGAAATCGAAGTCACTGTGTGTTGTTTATGCTGAAATGAATTATATCATCTTGTTATTATTTTGGGTAAATAACATGAAGATGGTATATAATAGCAAATAATGAGATTGGTGAATTACCTATAACGTACTTTTGTAAGGAAAGGGTGATTTATTATTGAAGAAAATAGTGGTTTTGTAAGGGGAATATGACAATTAGAAGAGGAACATTTGACCTAATTCTTTAGAATTTTCCCTGGAGATGAAACAATGAAAAGATGTGACAAGCATCCACAAAAAAGCACCGAAAGATTTCTCTTCACTAAGACTCAAGAATAGTTGGACATGATTCTTGTGAACAAAAATATGACATTGTGCAGTGCGTGGCCACTAATACAGTTGTGAATTGGTGCTTCTGTGCTATTAATTACACAAAGGAAACAAGTGACCGTTCTTTATTATTAGATCGAATCATTCTTTATAAATACTTAATTACCAGTATAATCATCTATCCAAGAATGGCAAACCTCTTCACTAAATATTTAGATATTATTACAAGGGACCAAGGGACCAACCAGCCAATAATTTAATTATGACTCTCCTAAATTATATGTAGCTACATTCAAATTCAAAAAGTTCATCTTTCGCCTACATATATTTAGGTTAGATCTTATTCTCATAACAAGTGCATGTTTAATATGAAAAGAAGTTCATTTAAGTTTAATTAATTACGTGTAGACATACTCATGTTAGTCCTTTTGCTTGGTGGACCAAAAACCATACTCTCCTTTATTTCTTTTAAAGATGTACAATTTGACTTCAATAAACTTTAGGACCTGTTTAGTTTAGAAAGGAAAGGAAGAAAATCGTGGGAAAAAACTTAAAATTGTGTTTTAGTTCATTGTACAAAATGTTTATCCCAGACATTATCTAAATTTGATTTTATCTACAACAATGCAGCCTTTATTATATACAGCATTATAATTTGCAGTATAAAAAGCTTGATGCTTATCTTTACTTTGTGTTGCAGTCGGTGCATTTACCCCAATGGAAGTAATTGGAGCAATTTTTTTTTGTTAGAAATTTCAAAAGAACAATCATTTGGAATCCGTTATAGCAGTTAACAGTTAAAGTAAAGAAATTTTATCTATTGATTTACACAAGTCAGCAAGGTCATCTTGTGCTTTTTTCTATTACAGAACAGAATATATATAATGGCGGCATGACCAAAAGCCTCGCTGATATAATGCACCACATCATAATTAAGGTGATTGGTCATTTATTTTTCTTAACCTTCCTCAAAGAGAGTGCTCCATTATAATTATAATTATATATATATATATATATATATATATATATATATATATATATATATATATAATACACTCAGCACCTTGTGGTGGATAAAGGTCTGTGGAAAAAAAGGTCTTTGTTGTCCCGAGAAAATTCAGATAAAATGTCGGAAAGATATATTATATCAACTTTTTATAAATTAAGTATCTTTCATTCGACACTAATTTATACAAAAACAGTACATGGGAACAAGATTAAGTATTTTTTTTGGCTATTTAATGTAACAATGACATGTCACATGTTATTACTTAGGTCACACATAGATTCCATTAGTCTTTATAAAATACTTTATTATAATTTATTCATAGTGAACATTAAGGTTCATTGACATTATCCTCGATAAACATGACTTTTAATACCTTAATTATCACTTAATAAAAATATAAGATCACGAGAGTAAAACAACATTATTATTTTGATAAAACAACATTCAATAACCGCATGACTAAATAAAAAAATTAACATTCTTTGTTTGAATAACATTATTATTTTTATTTATGATGTAAAATTTATTTTGAAAAACAAATAAATTATGCAATGGTAATTACATAAACAACCTAAATATAATTCACATAAAAACACCACCATCGATGTACAACATTAAACATTACCGAATATAAGTGAAGATAAAGTATTTAAAGCTTAATTTAATAATGACAACACATAATTAATAATTTAATTAGCATGATCATAGCACTATTTTGCATTCGTTTCCATGTAGGTGCTTACATGCTTATTGTGTTTTTTGTGTGTGTCTTTTTTAAGGAAACGCGTCTAATTTCTCAAAAACATCATATTCATGTTTTTTAACTAACAACCTTCTAAAGAGGAACCAAAACATGTGTATAATATTATTCAATTCAAATTGCAAAAGTCCAATAACAACATAACCAATTACAGGAAAAGGTTACAACACTGTTGTGCACATTCGTGGGTCTAATGTCTTTATTTAGGATGCACATGCACATTTTTAATGATCACAAAAAGTTATGATTATCAAGATATATTTTTTTCTTTGATGAATAATTTATATACTATCCAAAGAAGTACAAATATTTTTAAAAAGTAATAATATAACATCTAATTTTTTTCAATGAATAAAAAATATATATATTTATCTTATTTTTATTATTTTGCATATATTTTTCAAATTCAAAAAGAATAACATATTAAAATAAACAAAATAAAATAAAATTAGAATTAAAGTAAAAACATTAAATAAATAGTTAGATGTGGGTTAAAATTTCATAAAAAATGACAAAAATTATAAATTAACAAAAACAACTAGTGATAAATAATAAATGAAATAAAATAATAAACAGGATCTCAGTGTAAATAAATTAAATGTCATAATTATAAATAATAAATAAATAAAAGTGTAATTAGAAAGAAATTAAATGAAATAAATTATAAAATAAAATAAATAAACATATCATTTCATAATTAAAAGTAAACTAAATAAAATAAATAAGATCCTTAGAAATAAATAAATAAAATAAATAAATCACTGAGTAATTAAATAAAAAATAAAAATAAGTTTAATAAAATAAATAAAATAATATATAATTTAAAATAAATAAAACATACATAAATTTATTAAGATTTATATAATAAAAACTTAACCCCACTCTTCTCTTAAATCTTTTTCAATTAACATACAGAAAATACTTTTTTTTCTCTCCTATCTTATTCTTTTACAATTTTTTTAGAGACATTCTCTTTGGATTTATCCATTTATTTAACCTTGTCAAGTCATAATAACTTTCATGAATGAAGAGCTATACCTTATCTTTTCTTCTTATCTCTTTTCTTTTCACTTTTTTTCTTCTTTCTTCTTATCTCTTAGAATCTCTCTTTAAAAACTAATTTTTAATATATATATATATATATATATATATATATATATATATATATATATATATATATATATATAATTAATACTTATTTAATTAACTAATATCTTCTTAATTAATTTTTGTAATTAATATTTTTTATTTATTTTGTTTTACTTAGTCACAATATTTTCTAAAAAATATTTAATTTATTTTTTCATTCATGAGATATATAAAATACAAAATATTTTAAATTGAATAAAAAAAGGAACAATGTTAAATTTTCTAATTAACTCTTATTTTTTACAGTAACGATACATAAATCATTTGTAGAGATGTTACATTGCTAAGGTCTGAAATTGGTGTTATGATTTTATTTTTAGAAAAATGATTGAATATGTTTTTAGTTTTTATAAATTGAAATTCGTTCTCATCTCAATTTTAAATACATGTTGGTCATTAAACTTAAAAAATAAATGAATATAGTTCTTTTAATCAAATGACATTAACTTTTAATTTAATCTAAAATACCTTTTAACACATAAAAAAGTTAACATTGTTGATTCAAAATAATTATATAATTTATTTTTTAAATTTAGAGACCAAAATGTATCAAAATTTTGATCATAAACGAATTTCAATCTTATATACAAATTTAGGACTAATAATATATTTATGTATATTTAAATTATCATCGGGTAAAACACATTTAGGAAAAATCCAATCATACATATGCAATCTCCAATTTTTCTAAACTTCCATTAATAAATCACGTGAATATGCATAAATTATGAAATCTTGAATAGTAATTAGAGCGCATTGTAATCAAGTTAACACATATTTAGAAAACTAAAGTTACTTATGTTAACAGTAAGAGAAAAAATATATAGTAATCCAATGGGTTGAAGGAAATATGTGAAAACAAAATGTTACACTTTACTTTATTATTACCCTTTACTTTTATGTTGTCCCTTATCTATATGGATTTCTAAACTTTATTTGAAAGTAGTTTATTTAATTGTTAATTATTGCTTCTCATTGTATTAATTTTTATATATTGTTTAAATTCTGTCTGATCACTTTAATGTTTTTTTTTGGAAAAAGTAATTCTATTTTGAGTTCTTATATGATCACTTTGTGAGTTGTTGTGAGGTTTATCTAATATTTGACTGGGGTAAAAAAGTAATTTGGAGTTAGAGTCTATTATATAATTATCACTACACGAAAATTATTAAATAGTGACTAATTTTACGACAAAAAAATATATACTTAGAGACCAATTTAGAAACTAATTAGAGACTAATTTTTTTGGTACTCAAAACCTAGATAGCTAATAATAATGACCAATTTAGAGACTAATTCATAATAGAAATTATTTTAGTTACCAATAGAAACCAACTATAAATTTTTAAAACTATTTTAGTTACCAATAACTTTTAGTTTATAAATTGATATCTTAATTATAAATTATAGTGACTAATTTTTTTTTTCACTAAAATTGATCTTTAATCAAAGATTTCTTGTAGTGTATAATCACTGATTCCTTGTTTATCCTAAATGACATGAAACTTTTCCAAATATATTATTTTTATTATGATATATAGACGGTCCATTTTAGTGATATAAAGTAATTAAAAAGATTCAATATGTTTTTTTTTCTTAATTTTTGATGAAAATTGAGATCGAATCTACTACCTTTTCATTCCTTCTTCTTTGTCCATCCAACCTTATTTCTCATGGAACCTGCGACTCTTACCTTCATTTTTCTCTAATTAATTATTACGTCACCTTATCACTCCTATTGATGTAAATCATTTTTTATATGAAGTTTTTGTCTTGTTATACAGATTAATTAGTAATGGTTAAAAGATCATCATGTTTTAGAACATCTTTTAGAGCTTATTTTAATCAAACAAAAATCATTGCCAAGTGACATCATGATTCATAGTGAGTCACAAGTAGAGTTTGTATACTGTATGACAGATAACTGGAAATAGTGAATGACAATCATATAGTACAGTACTCCGATTTATTCTGAAACTCGCTTTTCTTTATCATTCATCCGCCTGAAAAGGGCAAATGGAAAAAGTTTCACGAACAAGATAGACAAGACATATTAACCTTTGAAAAAAAAAACACATTCACACATAAACTCTATCCAAAATTTCTAACTCCTCCTCTTTGTATAATCTACTGCATGAAAATGCGAAGGCTTGATTCTCAGTCAAAAAATGCTGCCAGCTATTTCTTGTTTTCCATGCAATGAAATCTCATGATTGCACACGGAATAAGTCATAAGTAACGGCTGGTATATTTGGAAGACAGTGTAAAGGAAAGTTTAAGACTAAAGGGCATAATGACTCACAGTGTTTGTGTATATATGATATGGAACATGGAACCAAAACCACCTTAATTAATCCTATTTTTATCCTAAATCTTTCATTGGCGTGTTTATAAGAACATGTCTAAAGCATAAGCATTGTGCCGAGTTGCTTGAATTTGATTAGAAGCATGGATTTTGGTGGAAGGAGGGTAGGAAGCAGTGAGTGTCAGGCTTTAGTTTGGTATTTATCTGAAGTGGGTCATCCAAATTTGCATTGACCTTTGTTCCTCCAAGTGGGTGTGTTGTTGGCCACATCTCACACCTCAGCTCCACAGGATCTGTAGTATCAGCTTTCTTTCCCATTCATATAAGGTCATATCATGTGTAAAAGATGCTTTGCTTTGTTTTTATATCATCACAAGAGACAAGATATACTGGTTAAAAAGGAGAGAACCAGAGAGGAATCAACGCGAATAATCCATTCTTCCTTTTTGACTTTTTCCTCTCAACTTTCTCCAATTAGATTGCTAGCTTGCCTTTTTAGTCATTACCCTTCACTGCATCATTCATTTACCCATCTCTCTACATCTAAGTGCCCACTAAGAACACAAATCGTATATGATGAGAAGGTAAATACAATAGAGTTAGTGACATTAGTCAAAACATAGCTGATGTCTGGCGATGAATCTACATACTTTTCTATTGATTCTCTTAACTGTTGTAAAGATTTTTACTACCACTTGGTGTTTCCTTGTGTTTTGGTTCTATTTCGATTGATGTATAATGTCAACTGGTGCATTAATTAATGGGTCTTGCTGACCAGTGCCCTTATGTATAATGCCCTTAAGGTACTGGTTAAGGATAATTAATATACATTGGATCTTACAAAAATATATAGATAAGTGTAATATTAAATAAAACTTGACCTAATAACCATTAATGCAACTTTATTTTCTTTAAAACACAAAAATGTCCATAAATATTGTACATGTGTATTTAATATTTTATTTAATGTTCACAAATAAAATTTAAAAACTAATTAAATAATATAATAACTATATTTTAATGTTAAAATTTAAATTAACAAAAAACCAACAAAAAATAGTGTTAAACGTCTAAAACTTTAAAAAAATAACATAAAAAAGTATAAATTAACAGAAAAACCAACACAAAAAATATTGTTAAACATATAAAAATTGTTATAAAAAAAGAATAATTAAAGTGTCAATTTAAGACTTAATTGATTTTTTTCTTTTTAGTAGAGACCTTAAAAATTCCAAATTTTTTTTGTAAAAGTAAGTTATTGTCTACACATTTAAAAGGGTATTTTTGTCTTTATAAAATTTATTATGTGCATTTATACTATTTTAATCACTGTATTTAATTATTTCAGCTTTCAATATAAAAAGGATGATATCAAAGTACATTTATTATTCCTTAACCAGTGTCTTTAGGGCACTGGTTAGCATTCTCCTTAATCAATTTATAACTTTTTACTTTCATAATGATTAGTGCATTCTATTTTAACATGGTTTAACTCTTGGTGGCAAAACAAGATAGTCTAGTCTATTTTGGCACGGTTTGTCATTGGCCTGTCAAAACAGATTGGATTAAACTAGTCCATCAAACAAAAATTAATAAGTGACCAGTATTCCTAAAAACGGATTGGATTACATTTTATATGTGTTTGGGTAGCATGTTAGATGTCAGTACGGGTCAGCAGCAATTCCGACAATTAAAATTAATACTTGGTCGACCAGAGGTGTGTGTGTGTGTGCGGGACGATGGTTGTGCGGCGGCGGTTTCGGGAAGAGGTCGACCAGAGGAAGGGTTCTGTGGTGCGGGAAGGATTTTGTGGGGCGGCGGTTGCGGGAAGAAGGCGACCAGAGGTGTGTGTGTGTGTGTGTGTGTGCGGGAAGGGTTTTGTGCGCTTTCGATTGAGTGTTCTGTGATGAGTGGCGAGTGGCGGGGGGGGGGTTGTGAGCACTTTGGAGAAACTGGAGAAGCGGTGGAGCAGTAGAGGAGAGGCATTTTCGAAAACGAAAAAAATTTGCGCGGACTAGTGTGTGAGAAGTGGGCAAGTGGATGTGGCTACACGCGCGGGAGCGGGGAAACAAGCTTGATCAGTTTCATTTCATTTTTCAATTATAAAAAAAAAATTAAATCAAATTGTTGTTACCACGTCAGGTGGTGATGAAAGTGGTCATTTTTGGGTGTCAATGTATCATTTCTCTTGTTATTCTTTTGCATGTAACGTGATAAGCCCATCTATTTGGACATTTTTTTTACCATTCAATTTTTTTCTCGTACAATATGTGATCATTAGGATATATATATATATATATATATATATATATATATATATATATATATATATATATATATATATATATTTCATTTCAATTAAACAAAGAATCATCTTGACCTCATAATTATTATTAGATCGGTTATCCTAATTTTTAGTTCATCATCGATTTCATTACCCTTGAATTTGTACAGCTCAATCTTCTTTCTGAATAGTCCAACTTTTGTCTCAAATTTGACTTTCCAATTCACCAACTCTTTTTCAACTTTATAAAAAAATCTTTTATTTGATATGCAACACACAAAATTGAAACAATTAATAAATACTCGTTACGTTATAGTTTTTTTATTAGTAGTAGAAATGAATCAAGGTGAGAATCGATGTTCGATTTTGATTTTAATTGTCATGAAAGTTTAATACTTTTTATATTGCTACTTTGTTCTTACAATTGCAAATACGATATACAAATTAGTGAACATTCATGCAAAACCATAATTGAGTTCCCCAAAAAATAATTGTGGTCACGAAAAGTTTAACAAATAAATCTTAACGAAAAATATTAGACAAAAAATTACTCCATGAGAAGGCCACCATGAAATTTGAAGATTTGGTCATAAATAAATCTTTAAACCAGTACCATTTTGTCATCTAAGAATAAATTACAATTCATAAGAGTTGTGTACTTTTACACAGGTAAAAAAATGAGAATAAGAACCTGAATCTAATATTTGAAAGAAAATTTACATTGCATGTATTTAACTTAAAACGAATAATTTATGTCGAATATTATGACGTCTGGCGTAAATTATTATCTCACATCGATGTAACATAAATCATATTCACTTATTTACAAAAATATTATTGCATTTTTTAATTAAATTATTTCGCCGTTAGATATAAATTAGACGCAAGACTCTCTTTTTGTGTTAGTAAACATCTCTAACTCTTAATTTCAAATCCTATAACTTTTCTACTAATTTCTCAGCTCACTTTCTTTCTCTCTGCCTCTCCCATTTGTCTCATTCACTCTTTTAATCGTGATGATAATGATTGCTAAAATTATAAAATCTGTTTCAGGTACTAGTTTCACATTGTTTTATTTCGAACAATTCGATATATGCTCAATGTAAAGTTGTCATAAAGAAGAATAAAAAATAAAAAAACAATTCAACTATGAACTACTTTGCAACACTAGTTAACTGGATCATTCTGAGTTAAAGAAACGCAGAGACACAACACACAAATATGTACCAGATATAGTACTTTCAGCTTCGGAAAAACCCCAATAATTACACTCTGTACTTATTTAATAATTTTTTTTATCAGCAAGTATATATATATACATATATATATATATACATATATATATATATATACATATATATTTATATATATATATATATATGTATATATATATACATATATATGTATATATATATACATATATATATATCTATATATACATATATATATATATACATATATATATATATATATAAAGTTTTCATAATATAGTGTATTTACAATACAAAATGATAGGTGTATTTATAAGTTAAAAATTTTAGTTTGTATTCATCCATCAGGACTGTCCAAATGTAAATCACACACTATATATAGCAATTGTAGTATGGTTGATGTAATGTATCATATCCTGACAGCGATTCTCCACAAAATAATCTGTCTAATTATGCTTTACATCGTGTTCTGTCGACGGGTGTCTGCAAATATATTTTAGTTCTCGCAGGTGTTTATGTATGCATTGGTCGATCAACATTCCTCTTTAGATAATGTCTACCACAACCAATTACCAATGTCTTTAATCTGTATTTATTTAATAATTAGTTTTAGAACTAACTTTCTCACTGAAATTATATATATACCATCTTTCTATGGCTATCAAATTCACTGATTCCGTCAGGTTTTGTTCACGCATCCCTGCAAAAGCTCTATATTTTTTTCCTTTGCCCGATACCTTTCGAATAAGAGAATCCCTCCACACATGACAGTCATATATATTCTAATTCTAACATTTAACAAAGCAAAGGAGAGCATATTTCTTAGGAAATGATTATGGCTTCATTATCACTTCATTTTATTATAATGAAAAGCCAAAGTTTAAGGATGAGGAATTCATAAAAAAAGACGAAGAAATATTTAATACAGAGGCTTAAGCAATTTGCATTGGTGCTCATCAATTTTGCGCATCATTAAATATACAACACAATAATTAGTTCCATATTCTTACACAGGAGAATACATAAATTTAGGTCTTTGAAAACAAACAACTTACTCCGCTCTAAGAATTAAAAATGACACAAAGGCAAAATAATGTACATTATAGTTTACTTTCCTTCCCACAATGTCATTCCTTCGTTTTCATTAAAAAAATGGTAAAATGGTTCCATTATGTGCAAGCATCTTAAAAGGAAGAAATCCATTCTTGTTTCTATTAATTACCAAACCAAAATATACAGCATATCTCAGACCATGACTTATAATATAATATATATCTATATA
>Ga0214544_1002502_pt1 | contig 38623 bp, 19 predicted proteins | sample CNSS3metaG_FD_160074 | JGI IMG/M metagenome (GOLD analysis project Ga0214544, IMG submission 160074) | Root nodule microbial communities from cowpea collected in UCLA plant growth center, Los Angeles, California, USA - CNSS3 | ecosystem: Host-associated > Plants > Roots > Nodule | place: USA...
TAACTAACAATCCTGTGATACAAAAAAAGGTTATTATCATGCCTTTTTTGAACAAATTGTATAATCCTATGATTTCATTGCCTAATAATAAGGTTATCAAATGAATTGAAATTAAAATAGATACGATATTTTGAAAAAACTATTCATTAAGCACCACAAATTTAATTATATTTATATAATTATCTGTCTATTTTAAAATATTTAGTAAAAAAATTAGTAATAGCAAAGTAAAAATGTGTTTGATAAAAAAATAACAAAACTCTTAATAATAAGTGATGAAAAATTATTATATATCTATCATTTTTTGCATATAAAAAATAGAGTCAGTTTTAATAAGGTTGATAGATTTATTTTTATCTCTCAAATATTGTACATGACAATTTAAAATAGTAATTTTTATATAAACTAAAATTTGAAGCTACTATAGAATGTCACCAAAACAAAAAAGATATAGACCCACTTATGTAAAAGGCAGTTTATGTACTCAATTTTCGTAGTCTTAACAGTGTAAAACATATTTATTACATGCTCATTCAATCATATCAATAATACAACCTTTGCGATAATTATGGTGAAAATAAAGCATTTGTGATTCAACAATTAATAATATGAACATATTTTACAGTGTGATAACAGAGATCTTTTCTGGAGTTTATGCAATGTAGCTAGCAAAAGAGAACACAAGTCCCTGAAACAGTAATTAGAAAACAACTTTGAATGAAAAGTATAAGATTTGAACATCACCTCAAAAATCAATTCTTTGAAAAGTTTTGTTGTCTAGTGATTGCGGTGGCATGAGGTGACTATCCTTTTGACCTTTTTTGCATGCTTAGGATGAAACTGTGATCCATCGCACAAGATTTCAAATAGCAACCTAGAAAGTTGAAATCAAGAATACTCGGCCTTAAATGTTACACGTCATGATTAATAAACACTTGCAATTAACATGGACATGAAAATGACGAAGAAATAGTTAAGATAGATGCATGGAATAACATTATATAGCACACGAGTCTAGGTTTTGAAAATTGACAATGTTTTTTGATGATGAATAAGAAAAAAGTGAAACGATGATGGGGTGTTGTGGGGTTTGTGTCCCCTTTTTTGGCCTTATGGTTCCATGTTTGCTTTATGACAAATTGCTTTCATGCTTTTGATAGTGCTTGGAAAAGCCTGAGATGGCATACCATACCTCACCCTATAACATTAACATAGGACCATAAGTCACATGATACCTTTCGCCCCTAGAAAATATGTTTTCTTGCTTTTCCACAAGTTTTTTAGATTTTATTTTAGGTATCGTTGCAAATATGTAATTTTAACAAAATTCACTTTTCTAGTTTTTTTTGTCCTTTTCGTTTATAAATTAGAAAACTTGTTTAAGCATATCATTACTTCTCTTTCTCACAATATTTTTTTTTTCAAAATTCTCACATCAACTAAAGATAAAATCAACTAATTTAAAATATATAAATGAATATAAATCTCATCTTATAAATTGTTTTTATAAAGTTAAATTAAGTTTATAATTCACTTCTTATCATAATATCATAATAGAATCTTAAATTACTATTTATTTAAAACAAATTTTGCATCTTTTTCAATCCATAAATGCATATTTAACTAGAACAAGAAAATTAATATGAGCACAAGAAAATCCATAAAGGAAAGTGTGATGATTTGTCATTATACATTGTGCTTTTAAGACTAGTTGTTCTAAAATTCAAGTTAACATTTATAATATTTTTTCCTATATGGTACAAAATTTTGTAAAATTCTTACATTAATTATGGAGTATTTTAGTTTTTACATATAACCATTATAGTTTCTTATGTGTCATGTACTAACTAAAGCGTTGAAATGAAAAGAGTATTTATTACTCTTTCTCTTTTCTTTTCTTTTTTTTATAGTGTTTTTAAGCTTATTTACCTGAATATGAAATATAGTAAAACATTTTTTTGGTAACAAAATAATTATATACCTTTTAAAATATTTTCAATAAAAGTAACTTATATGAGTTGCTTTATATATTGAAAAATAATAACTTTTAATTCCTTTATATTATATCATAATTAAATAAATTGTACTTATTTTTTTTCAGGAAGTATATAGAATGTTAAACCGTTTGTACTTTTGTACTTTTTAAATTTAAATTTAATTATTATTTAAAATAAAATTTATTGTTATAAATAATAAAATATTGTTTTTTTTTATTTTAAAGTTGAATTGTAATTATGTAGAGAAACTTTTGAAATGTGATGTGGGAGTATTAAATAAAAGAGTTGTTTTAAAAAACTCAAAGTACCTCTAAATATCTTTCACTATAATATTTTTGTTTTGCTTTTTCTTTTCATTTAATATATTTAATATAATAAATTCATATGTGAATGGTGTAGAAGCTATTATATAGTTATTGAAATTATAGAAAGACAAAAAAAATGAAGATAGATAAATAAAAGATATATTTAATCTTATTGGCTGTGGTAGAATAACTGTAATTTTAAAATTCTTTTACTTAAATAAAATTTAAAAAAATCAATAAAAATTTTAATTTATTGTAAATAATTATAGATAGACCGAATATGTGTGAAAAAAGATAGGAAAGACATACATTCCGAACTAGCTTATCCTATAATAAATGTATAATAAAACGACATAAAAATGTCTGATCATATCTTCGAATAAATGTTCAATAAATACAATTTTTTTTTAACATATCTTAGAAATGTCTGAGTGTATCTTATAATACATGTGTGATAAAACACATTCCAAGCATATTATGTTTTGAGCTACGAAAAACACTTTCTGAGATATTAAAGGAAAAATCTAACATGTATGTTTTTATACTGTGCATCCTCTGCTTTCGGTGATTTTGTTCGGTTTGGAAAATGTAACCAACTAATGCGATTGACAATGGTATGACATTTGAAACCTACTTTTGATTGGTGACTCACTTCGGTTCACCACGTGGTTAGGCAAATATAGCTACGAGATGAAAAGTTATTGATTTCCATCTTATTCCTATAAAACCTTTTATAGTTTATAATAGTAAAATATATTATATTATTATTATTATTATTTTGTTCTTTCCACCGTCTCAACTATTCAAACATAATATGGTTTAAATGATATAATACCAATTATTTTAAACATGTACAATTTACTATTAACTAATAACAAGGGATTAAATTTATATGAAAAAAATATACTTACTTTAGAGTTAGAGCACCACTGTGATTGTGTGTTAGGTGTGAGAGTAAAATAATATATAAAACTTTTAAAATAAAAACAAAATAAAATTAACAATTGAAAATGCATTATTTAAATAAATTTTATATTATTATTATATATTCCAAAGAATAAGTAAAATAATTCTTAAAACGAAAAGTATCATTACTATAAAAATCATCAACTTTTTTTCTCTTAATTTTTATTATGAAATAAAATCAATATTAAAAGAACTTTAAATCACTTTTAAAAAAACAATCTAACTCCTTCATATAATAAAAATTAGAAGTTCAGAAAATGAAACCAACCGATGTGGAACTTCATTTTTAACATAATGTGTAACTCTAGTCCAAAATGTCTGCTTGCATTAAAGTTTGTAAATATAAATTTTAATAAAAATATATTGTAAACTCAAATTTAATAAAAAAAAATTATTATAACGTGATTTGTATTTTTAATTTTTTTTTCTCGGCAAATGTATGTTAACAAAAGAAGTTTCCAAAGTACTTTTATTTGATATTGCTATTCTTACATAAATTCAGTCAACGAGAAAAAAGAAGTTATTAAACAACCCGGTTGCATTGCAGAGAAAGTAATTGTTTCAAAAGAAAGTAATTAAAAAAAACTATATTTATATATTTACAACTACCAAATTAAAAGTGCATGCAAATGATTCTTATTAACTTTTAAACAAAAGCAGTTATAATTAATTTTTATATATAAATAAAATTATTTTTTAAGTAATTTTACATAATCAAAATTAAAAATACATTTAAATTAATTTTAATTATATTTTGCATACCTAAATTAAAATTACATCTACCACATGACTATACATATGCATGGGCCATCAGCTTATTCATTTCTATGAGTGACAAGCCCAAGCAATAAAAACACTGGATCCAAGCATAAAGAGATTTCTTTTCACACCCCATATTTTCCTTTTGCACCTTCGTAAATGTTAAAAAAATCTCTATTTTTTGTACTATTGTGTATGCAAATGCATAATAGTTTTATCTACTATTATCTGGGAGAAACTATAAATTAGTGTTGATCAGGCACTTGTAATTTTATTTCTTCTAAATATTACTACTATTATCAGTTATAAACGTCATGTACTCATAATTAACATAAATTAGTTTCAACAATTAAGCAAACACATCAAGAGTTGCAATTTGCCAAAACATTGATTCTCATCTTTGTACATATATAACAGGTATACAGAAAGAAGTTATCTAACTTAGTCTAAGTAAAAATGGAATCAGATTAAACAACACCATCATAAATAATCAGTGAGCAGTTTTCTTTTTTTTAAAGATCGGTAAGAAATACAAATTGCACACCAATTATTTATGAAAAGGTTATATATATTATTTAACTCCATTTTCACTCAGACAAATGGTGCAGAAAAAATTGCTATATATGCTTCATCATTTAACTCACAATTTGAACAGGTTGGTAACCTTTGTGGATGGAGTCTTTCACTGCATCCAACACAAGTTGAGTCTTTCTGCTCAAAAGTGGCCAAGTTTTCTGAGGCTTCATTTCACATCTCTTAACCTTCTGAACCAAATCAGCAAACTCCATAACCATGCAAACTTCTTGAGAAAACTGTGTCTCCACAACGTGCTCATTCGGCTTAGGGCACCACCTTCCCGGTTCGATGTTGGCATAGTCCAACTCTGAGGCCTCCGAAAAGGTGGCATAACCCAAGTTTTCTTCAAAGGGAAGGGGAAAATCGTGCAGACGAAGACAGCCTTTTGTTCCCAGAAGTGTTACATCGAAGGTTAGGTGGGATAAGAAGGAGCAGTGAAAGGTGGCGGATCTTCCATCTTCCCAGTGCATGGAAGAGCCGCAAGAGATTATGACACCTTCTTGGTTGAGAATGGCTCCTGGGAATGCAAGCACTGATTTTGGAAGCTCGTAATCCACAGCCCATAAGATGGCTCTGATGCAATACCAACCGGTGTCTCCTAAGGCACCCAGACCATCTAAATCTGCCTTCACGCGAATGCTACTTTTCAGAAATTCAGGACCAGGGTTGTATGTCAGACAAGTGTGTATCTGAAGAACAACAACACATGCAAAACACAAACATGTCAATTAAAGATAAGATAATTTAGAATATATAATATATCGACAACCCACATATTATAAACCTTATGATTATCATAGAATTGAATTAGATTTAAAATTTATATTTTTAACATCACATCAAACTCATTTTTGCATTTATTGTGATATCAAAACTTGTAAGATTGACTTAGGTTATAATAGGCTTCTTAATATTTACATATATAAGTTTTGGAAGAGTTTGGATCATATATAATGACCCATAACTTAAGGTATTGCTTTCTGCACCTCCACAGTTACTAATAATGCAGCCCCATATTAATTACAAAGACTAAACTACCCGGTCCATATTAATAAAAGGACTAAACTACCCTTCATTATTGCTGCTGCCATTATCATTAAATAGACACTGTTCCATCGTGGCCATCATTGTTGCAGAGGAGAAATAAGCGAGAGAGAATACTGTAAAGGAAGAAGAAGAGAGAAAACACGAAAAAAAAAGCACATTCTAAATAACTCTTTCCCAAACAAATTTCACGTGTTCAGAAAAACAATTTATTTACAGAATGTGTATGACTTTTCAAAAAATTCGTTTTGGAAGATAATACATGTGTTTCAAAAGTCATATTTTGGAAGAAGAAAAAATCAAAATGTATTTCATGCATTCCAAAATTTTTATTCCAAAATTTCTGAAAAATTTGTTTCAATTTCTTTTTTTCAAAACATGTGATTCCAAAGTCCCTTTTACATAAAAATGATCATTTTGAAAAATTGGAAATATATATCAAGAAAACACTGAATGATTATTTAAATAAAGAACAGAATGTTAGAGTGCTTAATATTATATCAGTAAAGGTATAGAAAAAATGAAGTAAATAATAGAAGTCAACAAATATATTACAGATGTAATATGTAATAAGAACAATTGAATTTTTTGCCTCTACGATTCATGATCTATAATTTTCATTTTTCCATTTCTTTTAATGATTTAGGTTTTTAAAGTATCCGCAATTTGGCTATAATTTTTAATTTAGTATATGTTAATTTTTAAGTCAGCAGTTGAATAATGTCAGTATTGACAATTAATCCTAAGTATGATATTGGGCTGAAGGGGCATTGAAAGGAATTATCTTTTGTATAATATTTACATCAATAATGCATAATATTTAATCTTTTGTATCGTCCAATCACGTTTTATAAAAAAAGAAAATGTAACAAATGACAACATTTTCATATTACAACATGGACGATATAAAAATCACCGTTCTCTTATAGCCATTTCATTTCGAACCAAACCACCTTTGCTAGCAAGAAAAAAAAAACCTATTTTATTAACAAAATGTGAAAGTGTTGTCACGTGTAAAAATTATGTAACAAAATAATTAAATATTCAGCATTCTTATCGATCTGCTAAAGTTGAATAACATTGTGTCGAGTAAAGTGGTGACAAACTTTTGACACCAAAAGACAAGTTTAATCGTGTTGAGTTTAGTTCGTAAAGAAAACCAAAATGAATTAATTAAATAATAAAAACCTATGCTTACTAGATTTACCTTTCCTCAACTTCGAGCATCACAATTGAGTGTAGATGTGTTTCTCGTAGAAAGCTAGCTCGAGAAAAGACAAACATCTACGCGTGTGTAAAAGTTTACAATAAATAAAAGACGTGAAAGAAGAGAGTGCTTTAAAATGTAGAAAACGATGAAAAAAGTAGATAACACAAATATAAAATTTGTTCCTCTTTAAAAAAATTTAAAAAATAAGATATTCTAAAATTGCCAAAATCAAATAGAAAAAGCCTACCATGTATACAAGTTTTGTTAATATACGGCGAGATTTTAATTGTAAGCTTTGATAAATATATGTAAACTAATTAAATAAATCCCCGAAAACAGAAAAAAAAAAAAAAACTTCAAAAAACCTTTCATTTAACAACTTCAATTCGCAAATCCTTCTAGGAAACCTTAAAATACCACCGATTATCTCTAAACCAAAACCAACAAAAAAGGAAAAAATTTAACAATTACCAAAAGAAATCACTATATAACAATTAATTTTATAGAAAAAATAATTAATCATTATAATAACTAATTTAAATATTAATTTAAATATTAATTTATAAAAGTATCTAAAATTTTTTTTATTATAATAAATTTTTTAATTAATATTAGAATCTAAATTTAACAATTAGAAAATTAGTGTCTAACTTAATCTTAATCTAATTTAAAGACTAAATTTTTGATAACAAAAATATTAATGATTAATATTAAAGACTAATTTAGATTCTAAATAATCTCTCAAAATAGTTATTTAATGATTTTTTTTTAGTATGTATACTCATGCAATAATGAATCCATAAGGTAATTCAAATTTAAACTATATTTTTCACAAGAAAAAGAACAAAAAGGAAATATATATATTATGAATTGATTAATTTGCACATACCCATTTGAGTTGACCAAAGCGTTGAGCATCAGATAAAGCCTCTTTCATTTTAGCCGTTCGAGGGTGGTGCATCCACATGGTGCCATCCATGAACTGCACCCCATGACCCTCACAAGCCTCAAGAATCCGGTCAAGCTCCGCCACGCTCATCGCCGCCGGCTTCTCCAGCAGTACATGCTTCCCTCTCTCCGCCGCCTTCACCGCCCATGTCACATGCAAACCCGTCGGAAGAGGAATATAAACGGCATCCACTTCATCATCTTCCAACACATTCTCGTAATTTCCATAAACCTTAACCGTCTTAGGTAGCTTCTGTTCGGCCGCGAAAGATTCAGCCTTTTCGACCCAACGACTGGCTATGGCGTGGAGCTTCGCGTTTGGTGCTTTGCTTATGGCTTTGCATAGCTTGATGGAGATGTTAGCACACCCAAGAATGCCGAAACGCACTGCATTTTCCTCTTCGCTCATATTTGTGACACTATGAGAGATTAGAGAGTGATTAGTTTGTAGTGCTTAGAGATAAACACTATGGTTAACAAGTATTTATCTAGGGGACCAAATCGCATGTGGTTTTAAAATATCATTAATTTAGCATTATAATTGCTGGTGGTTGGATCCCAAGACGTTATTAAATGTAGCTTATTGACCTAAGAAACTATGCTTCATTTTTATTTTAATAGACATCACATTTTACCCTTTAAAAGAATTTCCATGTCTCCAGGAGAAAGAAAAGGAATCACTTCTTTATTTTATTATTATGTCTTTTGTGGATTATTATTCAAAATAAATGCCAATTATTGAAATAAATTAGTGATTCTTGATTTGGTGGAGATTAAGAAACATAACCATAGTTGACCTTCAAATATATTTTTTCCCACGAGCTATTTAGAGCCAAAAAGCTTCTAGAAGAAATAATTTGTTCACTTACTGAAGCGGATGTATTTATTTGACTCTAATGATATTTTAAATTTAAAGCTTTTTTGCATTCTCGTTTTCCCACTAAACAAGAATGAGGTATATATATCAAATCTTTATGAGAAAATCACTTTTTTTTTTAGTTTTAAAACACGTATATTTCCTCCTATGTCTTATAGGCTATAAGACATGCTCTAAATGATTTTTTAGCTTTTTTGTAAAAATTCCCTTTCTTAAGTAAGAGAATTATAATAGTTAAACAAAATAACTGGCGGTGGCGGAACATAACAAAAACTTTAGGGATGTAAAATTAAATTTTTTATATATAAATTATATTTTTTAATTAAATAAAAAATTCTTATTTTTTATGTTTAAATCATTTTCATTAAGTAATTCTTGTATATATTTTTCAATTTATAATCTTTCTAATTCATTAAATTAATGTAACATGAACAATTTAATCTCTGATCTAATTTAAGGTTATTCAACTAATTCATTATGTGCATAAGAACTCGTGATACATACATCTATAAAATTTTACAAATTTTACCATATATACCGCGAATAATACAAAATTTTTAAATTTCATAATTTAGGTTATACCAATTTCGGAAAAATATAATTAGGGTTCATGCTAATTTTATAAAAGAATCCATACAATCATAATTAGGCATACTAATTTGGAAAAAAAATTAATTTGAGAAAAATATCGTTAATAGATGATCATAAGTACCTAAATCATAATAAGATACTAATCACATGAGAGATATTGTGTGTTTTTCGATCTTTTCTTTCCTAATCAATTTCTTTACCTTTCTTTTTACTCACATTGTTTTTTAATCATTTATGGTAAAAAAAAACTTATAACTAAACTAGGGATAGAACCCTATTACCTTATTAACCAATATCCATTAAATTAATTTTTATTTTAATTTTTAAATAATAAATATATAAATAAAATAGACAATACAATGAAAATTTTACTAAATTTAATATAAATAAAATAATAATATATAAATATAATTTAAAATATATATATATATAACATACATAAAAAAATATTATAATGGTTCGTTATTGGTATCAGGTTTAGTTTAATATGTTAATGTTGATTTGAGTAATACAACTTTATTTGTTCTTAAGTTTGAAGTATTACATTCATCGTAAGTAAGGTCAATTTATAATATATAAAGTGACTACAAACCTTATCTTACATGTCGATTTATGTATATGTTTTGATGTGTATATATTTAGGATATCCTTTTTGTTTTGCTTGACCAAATTCTATTATGAAAAAAAATATTAATTATTATCACATTACTGAAAATTTTCATATTTCATAGAATTTTTCTTGAAATTTTTTTATAAAATTTTTGTAAGAAAATATTTTCTTTTTATTTTTTCTAAGATTTTTAATTGACAGAGTGGATAATTATTTTCTACAAAATTATAAATTTCGCAAGTATTTCTTACATATTTTTTTTGTAAAAAATGTTTTGTACAAAATATTTTGCAAAAAATTGGTAACAATCTCTTGCAAATCATTTTTCATAACAAAATTTACAATTATTTTCTATGAAAAAATTCAAAACAAAATTGAGGAAATATATAATATTTTAGTAGTGTGAATAGCTTCGGTCAATTAAATAACATACAATAATACCACTATCTTCCCAAAAATATTAGGTGGGAACAATACTATGATCAATAACAGCCACCCTATTTTAATATGAAATAAATATAAAAGAAGTGTGAAGGGAAATTTATAAGATTTGGATGTGTATCGTAATCTTTGGATAATTTATTTTGGTTTGCGTGTTATGGTTGTGTTTGAACTTTGAGAAACAAAGAACAGAAGGGTGAAGAAGGTAGATTAATGTGGAAGAAATCCAACAAATTTTTGGAAGGAGTTTAGAGAATATACAAATAATTGATGTATAAAAAATTGAGAAATAAGTGGATCGAAGGTGTTGGTTTCAATACATAGTTTATTCACTAAATGGTGAATTGGAGAAGAAAAACAAAGTGCAAAGTGGAAGGTACCCTTTAGAAAAGTTTATCGTAATGTAGGAGTTTTAAGTTCAAAAAAGTTATGAACGAGTTTCATACTAATGAAATGTTATCCAAAGGTTCATCTTTCCTTGTGCTAATCACTAGTAAAAAAATTGGAGGATTGTTAGACCAATATTTTTCAATCGGTCTTTGTTAAAATTAATTATCAAAAGGTGTTCTTCATAAAATTTATGAGTGGTGAGTTCAATTTAAAATGAACAACAAGTGTTGGGTTATTTTTTTCGTAAGGGATTGTAATATTGAGAGATTGTGATTATATATATACCTTTCCAATTCTTAACACACTGAAACTTTCCAAATAAAATTGAGAACGAATCGAAAACAAAAAAGCCACTGAAACAAGAGCTTCTAATTAAGTGTATCATCATCATGCCTATATACCATCTAAGCATTTCGATATTCCACTGTCAAAATAACATCTTTATTATATTGAGATGCATCCAAAACTCACATCAAACCATGAAATTTTAGAATCTGAACAATGAAAATAATATTGTTTTCATCCATCACATACTATAGAAATTCTATTTCAATTGTTGTACCTCAGACCAGTCTGGAGAAATATAGATTTAATGTCAGAGATGTTAGCTTTAATGGAAGAGTTGTTAGCTTCAATGGCAGAGATGTCGGCTTTAATAGCACCGAGTTTATCTCCTAATTCTTCTTCCATTTTCTTAATCATGGTCAGCCTTTGGTGTATCTGATTTTCCAAGACCATGGAATTTCTGAACTGCTTCTGAGTTTCCAAACCTGCTTCTACTTCATCAACTTTACGTGACTGGGATGCTGTGGACTCAATTTTCATACTTACTTTACTGTAATCCCTGCTCTGAGCAGTGAACTCACTTGAAACTTCTAATATCAGTGGTGCCCTTTCTCTTTTGGCCTCGTCATTTTGCATCTCTGCAAAACTTGGAGCTAATATTGGTTGATCATCTAGAAGCACTCCATCTGAACCAAAGTATAATATGAATAGAAGCAGAACTAATTTGATCAAAGAGTAAGAAAGGAAAGACAAAGGATAATTTACCTTGGTTATTGGAGTCAACAGGGGATGTCGATTCTTTTGAATCTGAATTGTTGTACACATAATTCAAAGGTTGTTCCCCAACAGCAGATTCCAATGGGGTTGTGGAGTTTAATATAGGTGAGGACTGTTCTTGTTGTTGTGTATCAGATGCCTCACTAAGCAACACAAGTTTATTTTCCGTAGTACTTGCTTTATAGAGATCATAAGGATCTCTGAACCGAACATCCTCCATTCTACTACATGTTCGATTTACATAAACCCCTGTCCTTTTGATTTCTCCCAACTAATTTGAATCATTCTCTGGTTCTATCCTCAACATTATTTTCCCAGGAATCCACTCATTCGTCAGAAGCGCTCTCTGAATATCCGAACTCAATGGATGTTGAAAATCTTTTTGACGATTGAGTATAATTATGTGACTATCCTCAGTTGTCCAGTTTATATTACCACAACTGAAACAAGAAACACACTTATAAATATTATTCACTCTAACATGGAAATTAAACCTGGCAACGAAAGGAGGGTTGACATTTTCCCAGACTCCAATAATAGCACACACAGCGAGAGAGGGCAATTCTTTACGAAACCAAAAAAGTAGAGAGTTTCCACTGCTAGAGTGGTCAAATAATTCTGGGATTTCCCGACCTGGAAGAACAAAGAATCTCATTGCAGCAGAATGAATGGCCTGTGAAACGGGTCATGTCATATGAATGATGAGTTTGGAAAAAGAAAAACAGCTAATTAATGGAATCACTCAAAGAAGATAGACACGCCACCTGTCTGAGTTTTAATGTCAAAGAGTTGGCTTTAACTGGAGAGTTTGCTGCTGACAACTCATTTATGCCCAATGGAAGTCCTCTAATTTCTTGAAGCTTCTTGCAGTTGATCACGTGCAGATGTTTCAAGGAGTGACATTCTTCAATGCTGGCGGGAAGGATTATAATGTCTAAGTCTCGTAAATATAATTTTGTCAAATTAGGACAGAATATTGGCAGGGTTTGAAAGAAATTGGAGGATTCATTAATTTCAAGCATTTTGCCTTTCCCCAGGGACAATACTTGAATACCCTCAAGACTTTGCATTAAAAGTGGCAGATTTCTTATGCCAGTTCCTCCCAAGTCAACGTATTTTAGTTTGTGCATTGGTGCCAATACTTCTGGAAACATAACAAGACTGCTGCAGTCCCGAAGGCAGAGATGCTCCAAAGATATCAACTTTATGCGACTTGGACCAATCGTGAGCTTGCTACATCCTTCAGCGCAAAACTTTTTAAGATTAAGTAAAGATCCAACTGAATCATGAATCTCAAACAGATTTGTGCATTCACCAACATAGAGTTCTGTCAGATTGGGGAAACCAGACATGTCAGGTATTCGTCTAATATTCTTACAGCCTTTGAGAATCAATTGTCTCAAAACTTTTGAATTCTGCAAAATAACAAGTCTGCAGTTATTAGTTTATTTTTTTGAAGAATCAAGTGTTCAACCAAAAGCTAAATTAATTTTAAATCATGTAGAGTTAATTGTACATGCCTCTAGTGGTTTTTCCCATCCAAAGTAACTATATGACAAGTTGAGTATGACAAGATTCTTCAAATGAAAATTACGCGGTAAAGAAGTTGTAGGATATCCCTGCCATTCCAGCACCCTCAAACTGTTCGGCAGAGCAGGAGGGGTTCTAAGAAAGCAAACTTTCTCTTTTATAATAAGCATCCGTAAGCTTTTCATTTTTCCAAACAACTTTGGTTTGCATTGGATTTCTTGGTGTTCTGGCATGTCCAACATCATCGCTTCAATTTTATCATTTTCCTTTCAGGCCAAAAGCACAAAAGGAACCATAAAATTTAGAATCCACAAAATGTAAACGTTTTGTTGGCTCTTATTAACGAGAGTTAAGAATCATGAAATGTGTACAGGTTCAACTCATGATGTAATAAAAGAAATGGAAAGGAATAGGACTCTTACCATGTTTTTCTCCAATACGCAAACAATGTCCTCATAAAACCACAACCTATTCCGTTTGTGAGGCAGAGCTGATTGTTGTCTAACAATTTCTTTTCCCATACACCGAATCATGTCGTGCATTGTCACAGTTTCATGTTGACATTCTCGAATTTTGATGAGAGATTTCTTTTCCAGAACTCTAATACTATATTTTGAAGGAAAACCTCTTGCTTCAATCATACTTGTAACGTATCTAAGAGAGTTTCCTCTGAAGAAGCAAGCTAAGTCAAGAAATAGTTCTTTCTCATAAGCATCCAAACTATCATAGCTAACTCTAAGAACTTCCTGAACATCTCTATTTGGAATTCTCTCATAAGTTTCTAATGCAGATTCCCATTCATCCAAGGTTTTGCCAAACAAGTTTGAGCCTATCGTTTCCAAAGCCAGTGGAAGGCCGTTGGCATAATACATTGCACGTTTTGTGACTTCATTGTAACATGGATCAACTTCCTTGTTCTTGAAAGCATTCCACTTAAACAATTCAAGGGCTTCCATTTCGTTAATTTCACCAACCATGTATTGTTTTTGAACTCCATGAACATCTAACAAATGCTTATCCCTTGTTGCTATGATGATGATGCTACCAGGGCCAAACCAATCAAGTCCTCCAGCAGTTGCATGCAATTGTTCTCTTTTACTAATATCATCAAGCACAAGGAGGACCTTTTTCCCACAGAGTCTATGCTGTAGTATTGGAATTCCTCGATGCACATCTCCTAACTTGATTTTTTGCCCCACCAACTCAGACAACATTGTCTCTTGGATATGCACCAGACCGTCCTTCTCTGACTTTTCCCTGACATTAGCAAGAAAGTGCGAAGCTTCAAATTGATTTGCCATCAAGTTGTACATCGCACGTGAAAGAGTTGATTTTCCTATTCCTCCCATTCCATGAATCCCAAGCATGGTCACTTTGTTATCAAACTCATCACCCATGATTTGTTGTATCTGTTGCATCTGAACTTTCAAACCAACAGGATAATCAGCAATGTGCAAGGGAGGTCGATTAAGCTTAGTGGAGATCTCTTCTGCGATCCTTTTCACTATCTCAGACTCGTACTCTTCACTGCCATTCATACAAGAGCAATCAAATCAGTGTCACATGCATTTTGGCAAATCAGAGAGACTGTTGTTATATACTAATAATTTGTAACAGAGATGAATTACCCAGTTTTGAAATGCAAACCAGACAAATTCGCAGCATGACGCAAAGCCAGCCTCCATTGTTGAACCTTCTCAATGTCATCTTTGAATTTTTCACTTTCATGCTTTGCAAATGCTTCTTGGTAACTCCCTCTTTGATGTCGCACTTGTGATGGCTCTACGTCATAAAACACTGGCAAAATCAACATGTTCTGTTTTGTGTGGCATTCAATGATTTGGAGGAGTTCATCCAAACAAAATGTTGAGGAAGCATAGTTTTTGGAGAAAACAATGATGGATATCCTGGATTCTTGGATTGCCTTGCGAAGAGAAGGTGTGATTTCTTCTCCCATTCTGAGAGCTTCATCATCGATGAAGGTAAAGATTCCCCTTTGACTCAAAGCACTGTATAGATTACCAGTGAAACCAAAACGGGTATCTGTACCACGAAAACTAAGAAAAACATCATAACTGTATTTTGACGTAAAAGAAGAAGAAGAAGAAATAGGTGCTTGTTTTAATGCCATAATAACGAAACTCGCAAAATGCTTTGGTTTTTGTTTCATGCCTTCAATCCATCATATAAGGGTTGCTTTCAAAAGTCAAAGTCGTTACTTTTAATTTTTTTTCTTCTACTTAATAAATTGAATCATCACTTTCAAATCATTTTCCGTTCTTGTTGTTCATACTACTTTCTTTTCTTTTATCTTTTTTTCCACCGATTATAACTGCTATGTCGTAACCTTTTTTCTATTTAATTCCCTTTGATGCATACATTTCAGGTAAAAAACAAAAGTCTCACCAAAAACGCGGCAATAACTGTTAAAATATAAAAGAACATAATTGGAAAAACACACAAAAAAACAAAAAACAGTGTAGAATAAATAGCAAATTATGTAAAAGATTTTGCTGCACAAATATTGTAAGAATTTTTTAAATTGCTGTTGGTAGCACGCCAACATTGACGGTAGAGTAACATAATACTCATATGACGTGGCTCAATTTTAATAATTTTTCCCCCACAACAATAAACTGATTTAAAAAATACTCAAATAAACCCATTTCTACTTTAATTCCTAAACTATATCTATTTACTATTCACTAGAAGCCGAATTCTTAACTTCAAACAACTCTCACTCACTTTTTTCCATTTTAGCATAAAATTTAAAAAATTAGGTTGGAATTTGATTTTCTCAAATCAAATACTAATAGGTTTTCTTTACGCGGAAATGAATATGTTGAGAATTTGATCTTAGAAGAGTCATATTTAAGTTTAATTTTTTTCAATTTTTAGAATTTGGTGGTGTTGTTCATTGTTGAGAATTTGGCTCTTCAGACATTAAATTCTCAATGCGTGAACAATATATGAGTCTATTTTAGAAATTGAAGTGGAGATGAGTTTATTTGAGCAATTTTTTTTAAATAGGTTTATTTTGAAAAAAAAAAATGCACCAAACAATAGTTTCTAATGGTTGCTTTGTTTTTACTTTTGTTTTTTACTTAGTCGAGTGCTTCTTTCTGCACTCCCACAATTTTATGCAACTTCTTTGCATTTTGGAATGGGCTTTCCATTGGAAAGTCCAACAATAAATGCATGATAGGTATTCAAGAAATTCGTGGGTTACATAAAGTTGGAAGTAGTTCTTGTTGCTTCTCATCTTTGTTTTATGCCTAATTCTTCCTACCATCACTATATTTTCGTCCTGCACCTCTGTAAATATAAAAAACATCCAATCTACGTACAATCTGAATATTAAAATATTTCTGAATTATATAGTTCTGAAAAAATAAATCAGATTACATAATATGAAAATCACATTTTTTTTTAATAAAACAAAATTTCAGATTATATTAATTTAAAAAATTAATTTTGAAATGTATAATCTGAAAATTAAAAATAACTTTGAAATTCAAGTTCGAAAGAAAAAAATGACTTTCGCACCCCCATATCCTTTCAATTCTACAAAACATCTAAAGATTTGAAAGCCACAACCACAGCATTGTTGTCCAGAGCAAATAGAAAACCTCATCCCAAAAAAAAATTAATTAAAAAGGTTGTTTACGAATTCAGCATCGGCTTGAACTGATTCAAAACAGCCAAAACAATACAAAGCCTTATAATATAATCAGCTACCCATGGATTGCAATTTCAAAACTCAAAAGAAATTGTAATGATTCATGATCATCTAAGAAAAAATTCAATGGAAATACACAAGCGCGAAACTTCAAATCTTGAGAAAGAAACGCACCTTCCAGAGTGAGTTCCCGCGGGTTATCCCGCGTCAGTCAATGTACGGACTCGACATATCGGCGAGGACCTTGGACACTTTAAGGGATCCACCGTGCGCCACCACCTGACTTGGTCACAACGAATGGCCAACATGAAGGGAGACTGGCGGCGAAAGACGAAGGGAGCTGCAGAAGAGGAGAGGTGGGAATGCTTTCGCATTCCACAATTTAAAAGTTATATATGATTCGGAAGATGGGGATGCGGCACAATTAGCATGGCCAGTAATAAAAAGTGCTTGGACCATTGTCGCATGACTTGTACTCTGTGAGCGCCAGGGCAATTACAGAGTCAAGAGACTGGTCAACATAATTCACTGTGAATATTTATTTCAAAATATGTTTATATAAGTTATAGAATTAGTAATTTTAATCATTTTAATAAATAAGTTTATAAAATTTGTTATTTCTACTCATTTAATTAAATCAAAATAAGGTTATTAAATTAAAACATAGTATTTTACAGCTTATAAATTAAGAAGAAAATTATTAAAAAATAATTCCTTATGTAGGTAGGGATGACAAATCAGCGTGCGCTGCTTTCAAATACAAAGCGAGAAATATTTGAAATATTAGGGTGTAAAATAACTTGTTAGTGAAGAATACTTCGGTCATTTCAGTAGTTATGGGAGTGCATGAAGAAAAAGGGTGGTGCAGGTAGAAATCTTCTTCTTTTAGTTGGAGTTTTAACTCTCTTTAGTAGTGGGCTTTCGTCCTCTCTTACACAGAAATGCATAGTTACCCCACATATTTATTCTACTAATTTCTTTAGCTAAACTAAGTTGCTAATTTAACTAGAGTTATTATTTAGTAAATGAAAATAATAATAGTAGCAATAATAATAGTTAAAATTTATTATAGAAAGGGAAATAAAATTTATGAGTACAAGTAATTAATTAAATTAGCATATGTTTTTGCTTGGTTGAAGAATTTTATTAACGAGTGATTAGTTAAGAGTTTAGTTTTAAAATTATTCCTTTTTAAAGAATAGGTTGTGAATGACATCAACCTTTTGATGTTAGTTAATATTTGGTTTTCATGAAAATCCAAAGAATTAGAAAGTTCAGTTTATGACAATTTGGTGATTCCAATTTCACAATTAAATATTAATTAATATATTAAACTTTGAATATTATTATAATATAAGCAAACATAACATACATCAATCCTAGGCTCTATTATCAGTTGATGGATTTCACAGAATAATTATATTATATTGTACGGAACAATTTTTTTTTATAGAATATAATAATTTTAGAGTTCAGAAAACTAATATATCAGAAAATGAGCTTAACCCAATTAGAGGATGCTTGCATATCCAATGAGAGAGGATTTTAGATTTAAAAATAAATAATAAAGATAACAATAATCATAATCCTTTTCTATATTTGATTAGGCTAATGTAAACACATAAACATAAACCTCATATCATAAATGCAAACTTAAATATCTAAACCAACTTATACATACAATTTAAATTTCAACTCTTTGACTAAAATAATTCACTGATAATTATTAATAATACTGGACACTAAAGCAACTTAAAAACGAAGACTTTTTTCTTCCGTACTATACGAGGAAGTTAGGCGTAGAATATTTTTAAAAAGTATTTTCTGCTTTCTTTTGAATTAAAATTCTATTTTATTTTAGTTTTCTTATGTGCTAAACTTTATATAAAAATATTATCTTTTAATATGTTATGTACAAATTTTAAAATTAAATAAATATCATGAACTTTTATAATTAAAGATGAATATGATTTTTTCCCACAAAAATATTTAAAGATTTAGTTCCTATCAAAACTCAATACGTTTCTAGACCATACATTTAAGTGGTGTAGTTTTACTCCACGTGTCTAGATACATGTTTTCTAAGTAGGGATAAAACTTAATTAAACTTTTACATAGATTAGCATTAAATTTCAAGATAACAATGTATTTAAGGAAAAATAGGCTTACGTTTTTTTGTGTTTGATACTAATTTCATCTTCATATTTGAGCTTATAATTTATTTTCAAATATGGTTATGTTTATTATTATAAACTTTGACATCTTACTTATTTTGATATTTTAAATTTGATTAATTATTTTTTATGATATGAAAATTTATTAAATAAATAAATACAAAACATGCATATCACATTAAATATATGATAAAAATTACACTTCATAAAACATGAAGAAATTATAACTCTTATGAATAAAAGTCAAAATAAACACATTGAGGTTTATAATTTATTTATGTCTTTATTTTTTTATTCAATTGAGTTTTTTTGTTTGTTAAATATACTCAATATGATCTCTTCCATTATATCTGCATTAACATCATTTGAAAAATGTCACGAGTCTATTTATTTTTTTCTTCTACCATTTAAAAAAAAAAAAAACTATCTCATCTTACTCTATTCTCCTAAGATACCACAAAAATCTTTTTCAAACATTTCATATACATTCCCAAGAAGTAGGTAATAACATGTGCATGACCAACAAACATATTTAACTAAGGTTTTGATATACTTGAAACAAACTTTAAAATGAGACATTTTTACTAATCAAATAATTTATTCTAAAAATTAATAGTCATTCGTAATATTTTAATTATATTTTATTCTCAAACATAATTTTACAATTAATTTAATAGAGATATACCAAAACTAAAAAATGATTAGAGGTTTAATTTTTTTTTTTTAGAGGTCTAAAGCAAAGACTTTATCTGATTGGACCTAGAGTCGACTTTGATCCAATTCCAGCCAAAGTTTGAACAACAACTCAAAGTAGTAGACTCTTTCATATCTTTATTAACATTATTAAAGCGACATACATTTCACTTCATCAACTAGACTTGTTTACTATTGATACATTTTTTTTTTATTTGAAAAAATATAAATATTTTTATTGTAAAAAATATAAAAATGAATATTTAAAACTAAATAATTGTAGAAATTAGTATATATGTATATATGATTAAATAATTTTTTTTCTAAAATAGCTATATATGTATTGTGAAATTAGTACATTTAAAATTTGTCAAATGTGTTTCTGTATACCTAACACTTCCATAAACATGTGAATTTGAATTAATGATATTAAGATATGATCAAGAGTCAAATTTTTTTTGCAAGTAGTGACATATTCATATTTATTAAATGTTGAATATTATAAATTTTAAAAATATCAATTTCAAACATAAAACCGTTTTTTTATCCCACCAACACAATTTTTAGATTTTAGGAAACCAAACACAAACTTATATTAAAAATGTGCAGTGGTGGACCAAAAGCTTGACAGGGGTGCCACCCCCAACGATTTTTTATTTTCGATATATTTAAAAATTATATATATATATATATATATTATTTTATTTATATTAATTCTAAAGACTTTTTATTTATTTTATTTTTATATATTTAAAAAATATATATTTATATATTATTATTTTATTTATATATTATTATTTTAGTTATATTAATTTAGTTTGAAAAAAATTTTTTAAAATCTAAAAATCATGTTTTTCTTCTCTATTATAATTTTTTATAATTTTTTATTTGGTTTCTCTCTCTTCCATGTTTCCATCTTTTCTCTCCTCTTATTTTCATCTCAATTTTCATCATCAATTCCTTATTATTTTTAAAATCAAATTGCATTACGCCAAAATTGAGGAGTTAAGGAACATTTTGGACCGAACAATTTATTCTTTTGAGAAAGTTCATCTTTTACCTTTTTTTGAAACAATATGTTTTCCTCTTGTATGTGATTTTTCTACGCTTTAGGTATATCTCTACCTGTTAGGATCACAAAATCATGCTCTAATTGTTGATCAAACTCTTCTTTGTGTAGATAGAACTATTGTAGGCTTTGAAGTTGTGTAAGAAAAGAGCAAGATTAGGAATCTACTCTAAGGTGAGGGAAATAATAATTTAGAAGTTATTAATTTTCTTAAAATATTGAGTCTTGCTTTTAAGATTTAATTTTGGGTATTCATAATTTTATCTAAATAGGTGAGAGGTGACAAATTTATATTAGAATTTATGGTAAAGAGTAAAAGAATTAATTATTTTTTCAAGAGGAAGGCTTGTGATGAAGATGAAAAAAATGCATCTATGTCATCTAAAATTGAGAAACTTCATAAGAGTCCAAAAATTGAAGAAAACAAAAAACAACTTTCTAAAGTTCCTAAAGTTACATATAATGAATTTGAAAATGCTTTAGAACGTGATCCGGGAAGCGTCTTCAAATTTGGCAATACCCACCAAATCAAATTGATGAGGTACAAAAGGGCTATCTAAAATGGGATTCATATCAAATGCATCTAGAAAATTATCCGTTGTCTAGTAAAGATGATCATCCAAGAAGATTTCAGTACACATGGTTTAGCTTATTTCCTTCATAGTTAGAGTATTCGCCATTAAAAGATGTTGCATATTGTTTACTGTGCTATCTTTTTAGTAAAAAACCAAGTGGATAGCCTGACGTAGATGTTTTCATTGTTACATGTAATTGAGTTGATTTTTATTGAATTCTAATTGGCAATGAGTTAATTGTCATCAACATGCTTTAACTTTTTGAATGATTTTTTTATAGGTTTTAAAAGTTGGAGGGAAGTTAACAATGGAAAAAAGTCTGAAGTTTCTACTTGATTGATAAATTATTTCGTCTTATCATGACTCTTTTAGTTTCTACAGCTAAAAGATCTTTTTTTGCAATGAAAATAATCAAGAACAATTTGAGAAATAAGATGGCTGAATTTTCAGCAAGCACTATAATAATCTATATATTACAACTAGCTTTAGTTCTGATTCGATTATTAAATATTTTAAGTCATTGAAAGAGTGTAGAGAAACACTAACTAAAGGTAACTTTTATTTTTTTTTAATATATTATTGTTGATGATAAACTTTATATTACTCTTTTATATATATATATATATATATATATATATATATATATATATATATATATATATTCTCATATTGTTTGGATTCTATTATTAATTTTTGTTCAAGTTTGGTCAGTGAATATTTCAATTTTAAATTTAAAGTATACTTAAATTTAAAAACAAATATAAATGCTTATTCTCCTTTTAGACGCACTTTTTTTTTTTAATTTTAGGGATGAAATTATGTTTATTGAAATTAGATTGTTTATTTTCCTACAACTTAGGTTAAGTTACTTTTCTTAAATTCATAAACACATTCTTCATTTATTTCATAAACAAATGTCAACAGAAAAAAAATATTCAGAAGTCACGTACGATGCATCAAAATTTTAATGAAAGACTAAAGAAACAAACAAAAAAAAAGATTGTAAACCCAGATAAATATTTCTTCATCTATATTCCTTACTCTGGATTAATTTTGATACATAAACACATATACTCATACAACAACTTTGGGTGACAGAGATATGATACACATTCTTTTCTTGGTGCTTTAAACTGAGACATACTAAGTGTTGTCATTTTCATGAACAAAACCACCATTTGGCACAGAAAGAAAATCTAGGTTGTATAACAGAAGCAGCATGGCCATTGAAGAGAGGAAAGTTGGGACAGGTCCAAAGATCCAAAGCAAGAAGGAAAGTGCAGAGTAGAAAAGCCTGTTTCCGAGTGTGTTCAAGACGATGGCCTTGTCGAAAAGGTGAGTTAAATAGTGTGAAGTGACTAAGGATTTGTGATCTTGTGGAGAGCAAATGAGAATGTTGATTTGATTGAGAAAGCCTATGCAGCAAGTGTGGCAGAGAAATGAGAATAAGAATGTTGCAAGGAGAATCGCATATTTGAGACCCACCATTAATTCTCCGTGTGCTCCAAAAATTGTGTTATCGATTGCTTCTTTAGCACTGTAAGTGCTGCTTATCACTGCTCCCAGCCCAGCACATATCAGAATTGCTGATGTCGCCATAAGTGTTGATGCCATGATCAAGTTTCGAAGAGATTGGATTGCTACGATACTCCTTCTGTCAACATCCTGCATCAGTAAAATTCAAATTTATTATTTTCATCGATTTACTTCCCTAATTTCATAATCAAATTAGTAGTTGTTTAAAAGTCACTCTTTGGATATCTATATTATTATTTATGCAAATGAGTGAGGTGTTTGATTGAGACAAAAATGTCAAGTAAGATGAAAATGAGAGAGAAGAAATTAGGAGACTCGAAAAAATTAAGTTTAAGGACAAGGATAAGTGAATTGTGTTTGTTAATTTTAGAGGAAAACAATGAAAAGTTTAGAAGGAAATGAAAATGAATTATATAAGTTCTAAAATGTAATGAAAATTAAACTTTGGGAGAATATATGAAAGATGAAGAATACCTTGATCATGAGAAGAACCCATAATCTGCGACCATCAGCTTCTCTTCCAAAGGTTGTGGTGAAGGGCTGTGTCTGAGTCTTATGCCATAACCAAACATGATATGCTACCATCATCACTAACCCTAATGGCACCAATATCGCATCCAAATAGTATTTTCTCCACTCCATCTCAGATTAAACTCTCTTCTTCATCTACTGTTTCGTCTTTTACTTTTTTTCACCCTATATACTACCCGTAACTATATATGTATATATAAAAAGAGAGAGAAAGAAAGGAAAAAACATTTTAATCAATGCTCATTTGCACGTGCTAAAGAAGTTTAGGTAGGAAAAAAGTTTAATTTATTATCAATGAATGAAAAGATAGGAACGTTTTGTACTTACATTTCGTTTGGTTGAGGGTGAGAGAGGATGAAGAACTTATTTAAGAAGAAATAGAATAAGAGGGGTGCTTTGGATAAACTGAAGGGAGAAGAAAAGAGACAAAGAGAAATGTTGCCACAAGAAAGATTTACGTAAAAACGAATATAACTTACTATATATTACAAATAAAATAAAAAGTATTTACAAGAGATATAATAAAAAATGAATTTTAAATCTAATTTAACAATAAATTTTATTGAGATATACTAATTTAATTTTACAAAATTAATTTATAAAATAATATTCGTATCAAATTATATAAATAATTTAAAATTAAGGGATTCAAATTAACAAAGTAATTTTATATTTTTGTTGAATTATTTTTAATATAAATATATGATTTATTCTAAAAGAAATAATGGCAATATAAAATATTTTCAATGCCTGAGAGCTGTTCATTAAATAAGGAGTTTTCAATTAAACAATTTAAAAACAATTAACGAATTAATCCTATTTTTTTTCCTAATATTTTATTTCAAAATATAAATTCCTTATTATTATTATTATTACTTTTTTGTCCGTCTCATTTCCTCATTTTTTTTTTCAATTTGGATACTCGAACTCTACTTTTGTGACTTTTTCTTTTGGTTTTAAAGAGCTATAACCTTAAGGGTGTATTTGGATTTAAAAATTCATATTAAAAGTGAAATTTAGGATGTTCATAGATTGAATTTTTAATGATTTAATGTTTTTTAATCTAAATAATTGGATTAGATTTTCGATTCAAATTTATTTTTTTAGCAAAATAAGTTTGGATAATATAAATTCAAATATTTGAATCAAGATTTAAATCTAGTTTAAATATTTGGATTAAATTCAAAATTCATATTCCATTTTTTATAAAAAAAATTTAAATTAAATTTTCTAAAATTTGTGTATTTAAGAAGTAATATTGCAACTTGGCGCATAGTTGAAGTTGTTAATTTCTTTGTGGTTTATTATGTGTTTTTTCTTTTATCGACGAAATTTTTTGTTGATAATTATTAACAAAATTTATGATTGGTCGGTAAAATTTATGGATAATAATTTTTCTAACAGATTTTATGCATTAATAATGTATTTTGAATTTTTATAATATCAATTTTTTTGTAGAGGCTGTGCATTAAAATATAATTGATGTTGTATATAAAAAAAAGAAAATGGTGCTTCTTCGCATCCATTGTTTTCTTCCTGCACCCCCAAATTTTTTATAATGAACAAAATACTCTTTTGAGTTTGGCTAGTTTGTTGAAGTAGTATACCAGCAAAGCAGTTAAGAATGACGAGAACTTAATGCTTGATTCGGTATCGGGGAGGAAGAAGATGAGAGTTACATTCAATTATTTAATATATAATTAGGAGGGGACAAAATGGGAAGCAACGAAAAGTTTGACGGTGTAGAAAAAAAAATAATGAGTGCAGTAAGAAGCCCAAAACTAATATATGGAATTGAGAAATAAGTAACAAAGCACAAGAAAATATCATGGTCCACTCAAACATATAAGCAGAAGAGAAAAATCACATTGAAGGAGGAGATTGAGGATATCAAAGTTAAAGTAGACATGTCTGAGAATCTATCCCCACGTAACATGCACTTCAACAGAGGCGTTATGTTCTTCATTTTTCTGGCCGTGTTTGGTTAACTTGTCTTGTTTGGCGCAGTTTTAGTAATGAGATTCTGCAAAATACTCCTCACAATACAATTATAAAGTCAAACTTGAAAATCTAATTCAAACCTCAAGCAGTGAGCCATCATTCCCCTCACGAATTCCTAGGTTCATCTTTTGTTTCCCAGCAACAAAGTCCACCTCATGAAACACCAACAACATGGCAACAGAACAGAAGAATGCGATGACAGGTCCAAAGATCCATAGCAGAAGGAAAAGTCCGGTGTGTGAAAGTCTGTTTCCGACAATATTCAAAATGGTGGCTTTTCTCAACAGATCGGTCAGATATTGGTCAGGGGTAACGAAGGTGATGACATGTTGTGGTAAGCAAATGAGGATGCTCAACTGGGCGAGAAACCTAACTGATAGAGAGTGAAAGAGAAACGAGAACAAGAATGTTGTAAAGATGGTTGCATATTTTAGTGCCACAACAAATTCCCCTTGTGCTCCATAATAAACTGAATCTATGAGAGGCTTCTTCACTCTGTAAGTGCTGCTTATCACTGCTCCAAGCCCACAACAGAGAAGAATGCTTGTGTTCGCCATAAAGATTGACCCCATCATCATGTTCCGAACACTTTGCACTGCTATAATGTTCTTCTTTTCGATATCCTTCCATATGAAAAATAAGATAAAATAATGTTACTTCAAGGAAAAGATACAATACCACTGAAATGTGAATCCACTCAGATAAAAGGTTGACTTAATTTTCAACTCAAAACCTTAAACAATGAGTTAACGATTCTTTATCTTTATACGGTACAGTTGGATTTTTAACGTATGAATTAAACTCTAAGTGTATGAAATTTTAAGAAGCATATATATACCTTGATAATGGCGGGAATCCATAAACGGCGACCGTCGGCATCTATTCCGAAGACGGTTAAGGAAGCTTGTGTCCTTACCTTGTACCATAACCAAACATGGTAGATAAGGTTTAGGAGTAACCCTAAGGGTATAAGCGTCACATCAAGGTAAAATGTCCTCCATTCCATACGCATCTATATATATATCTCTACCTATTTCAAATGAGTCTTTTATAATTCAATTTTGGTGAACAATGCCTCTCTCTCTATATATATATATATATATGTTCATTTTTTTTTATCAACAAAGAATAAAAATTAATTAAGTAGAGCACTTAAGGGGTGCTCTAACCCTTATACAAAAAATAAAACCTGTAAGTGTTGATGTATAGCTTAGCAAGAGAGAACCATCAACCAAAACCTAACAAGAACAAAGATGTAGCCTTAGTATATCACCATGACACTACACATAAGGCTCTGCAACATCTATGAAACTATTGACATACGGCCCCCTCTATTGCAGATATGAAGTTGTTGCCTCTGATATAGCAGCAGTCAGCCCCCTCTAGCACTATTGTTGTGCAGTTCCATAGCTATAGAACTCAGCCATGTCTGATGTGTTGCAGACTGGATCCTATAGCATCGCTATAGTTAAGCCTTGCATTATGATACTTTCTTCCCTTCACTTGAGGAACCTGTATTTGCTTACCTATCACACTGAAACACACAACATTACCGTATCATAGAGATTTTAGACATGTATGTGGGGATAAGCACCAATCACTATAGGAGAACAAGGCAGCTGGAATTTTGTGCTTCATCCACACCCAAGCTGTCAATTGAGCCTGACTAAAGATTTCTATAGGGTCAACTTTCCTTTGTTTAAAGATTACACTGTTCCTATGGTTCCAAATTTCCCCTATAATAGCTAACCACATTCCTCGCCAAGCTAGATTTTGTCTACTATTAAAGTCAAAAAGATGGAAGTGTTGAAAGTTGATCCTGGCTTTAATGTGGTGCACAGTGCATAACCCTAACCACCTGTCACACATATTCCAAACTATTTGGGTCACCCTACAAGAGAAGAATAGATGGTCTGTAGTCTCTTCATGTGTATTACACAAATCACAAAGACTATGTTGTAGTTGAACCCCCCTCTTAAGTAAATTATCCTTAGTCGGTAATTTATCCAAGAATACTCTCCATCCTAGTATTTGAGCCTTAGGAGTTACTCTTGTGCTCCACAACATTTTGAACTCATTGTTCTGTACTTCTTCATCAGTTTTCTGCAATGTTTTATAAGCTGTCTTTACTGAGTATATCCCATCCTCATCTTCTTTCCATTTCCAAGTATCGAAATACTCCTTTCGTAATCGTGGCCCGTCAATAACGAGGAGGAGTTGTTTCTCCATAGTTGATTCCCATACAAATCGTGGTCTCCTCCACAATAAGTCTCAATGCCAAACATTGTCCTCCCAGTGACCGACCTCCCCAATAGCACCATCTTTACAGTTTGATATCATGTACAACCTTGGAAACTTACTTTTAAGTGTTTCTTCCCCAACTCATTTGTCTTCCCAGAACTTCACTTTTTTCCCATCACCTAACACCCACTCAAAGCTATTATCAAACCAAAGACCTTGCAACGTGCCCCCGCAAACCTTATGAATGTCTGTCCACCATCTTGAAGCAGACTTTAATACGATAGGATCATTAAGATTTCTCCATGACCCATACTTTGACTCTAGGACCTGTTTCCATAACCCATTATCCTCCGTACCTAATCTCCATTTTCATTTGGCTAAGAGTGCATCATTAAAATTTTGAATGTTCCTTATGCCAAGTCCCCCTGCCTCCTTTGATTTACATATATTTTCCCATTTGACCCATGCTATTTTCTTAGTTTCCGAACTCCAACCCCAGAGGAAGTTTCTTTACATTTTTAGGAGTTTGTTACTCACGTATTTTGGCATTTTATAAAAGGACATATAGTATAAAGGCAGAGCAGATAGAACAGATTTAATTAAACATACTCGGCCAGCCATACTTATAAGTTTCCCTTTCCAGTTAGCTAGTCGGCTGCTGACGTTCTCAATCATGGGCTGCCAGAATTGTTTTAACCTTGGATTTCCTCCAATTGGCATTCCAAGGTACACAAACGGAATATCCATATGTTTGCAATTTAGGGTGTTTGAGAATACTTTCAACATAGATGCATCCAGGCCCAGTCCCCCAACTTTAGTTTTGGAGAAATTAACCCTAAGACCTAACGCCAGTTCAAAACTTCTTAATATAGCCTTTAAAGTTCGTGCATTTTGAGCTTTTGCTTCGCACAGGAAGAGGGTATCATCAGCAAATTGTAGTAACCCCACATTTGTTTCATTAGAGCCAACTTTAATCCCACTATACAAGTCTTTCTTAACAGCCTGTCTGACTAACCCTGCCAAGCCTTCTGCTACAATAAGAAAAAGGAAAGGTGCCATAGGATCTCCCTGTCTAAGACCTCTTGTAGGGGTAAACTCATTAGTGGGACTCCCGTTCACCAGAACTGACACCGAAGAGGAGCCCAAGCATTCTTTAACCCAACTGATCCATCTATCACAAAAGCCCATTCTCTCCATCATATGATATAGAAAATCCCAATTGACCGAATCATATGCTTTTTCATAGTCAACCTTTACTATTGCCAGCCTTTTCTTTTTTTGCCTATATTCCTCCACTATCTCATTAGCTACCAAAATACTATCCAAGAGGCCTCTTCCTTTAATGAATGCTGATTGAGTGTTATCTATAATCTTAGGCAACACAGTTTTAAGCCTATTTGCTAGGATCTTAGATATTATCTTATACACACAACCGACTAGAGAAATAGGTATATAGTCATCCAGGTCGAGAGGGGTTTGTTTTTTTGGTACTAGTGTAATGAATGAAGCATTACACCCTTTTGGGATCTTCCCCTCTTTCCAGAACCATCTTACCGCATTGTTAACATCGTTCTTCAGCACCTCCCAATTGTGCTTTAGGAAGAGAAAGTTAAAGCCATCAGGACCTGGACTTTTCGTTTCTCCACATTGGTTTATGGTCTCCTCTATTTCGTTATCACTTATTTCCTTCATTAATAGCATGTTGTCTTCCTCCGATATTGTTTGAAACTCAATGTTACGGAAGTTAATATTGAACGATTTAGGTGCGGAAAACCTTTTTTGGAAGACTCGCCTTACTTCCTCCCTTACCTTTGTTGGGTCCTCACACCACGTCCCATTCACGTCCACCCCTTTTAGTTCATTCGTAATCCTCCTCCATCTTATTCTTGAGTGGAAGTACTTTTAGTTGGTGTCCCCTTGTTCTATCCATTTGAGTCTTGCCTTTTGATTTAATAGTGCACTTTCCTTATGTAATATTAGCTTCAACTCACTTAAGACTTCCATGCGTCTTGCCTTATCTGCATCCCCGAGATTGCTTTCATCATCTACCTTATCTAGAGCATTAAGTTGTAGGAGAAGGTTTTGTTTCTTCAAACCTATGAATCCAAACACCTCTTTGTTCCATGTTTTCAAGTCAAACTTCAACTTTTTCAGCTTCTCCTTTAGAATTATCATCGGGTTTCCTTTCCCAATATAGGTTTCCCAAGATTGTTTTACCGTCTTCTTAAAAGTTGGATCAGATTTCCAAATGTTGAGTGTTTTAAATGGCTTAGGTCCCCAGTCAATTGTGACCGGTTTAAGCATTAAAGCGCAATGATCTGATACTTGCCTTCCCATAATGTATTGTCTACTATCTGGCCAATGCTCTAGCCATTCAGTAGAGACCAAAATCCTATCCATTCTACTCTTAGCCATTCCATTTTCTTTGTACCAAGTATATTTCCCTCCAATCAATAGCACATCTAACAACTCCATTGTCTCTATGAAATTATTAAAACCTTGAATCTCTCTTCGAGTTGTGTTTCCACTCGGATTAATGCCCTTCCTTTCATTATGTTTTCTTACCGCGTTGAAATCACCTAAAATACACCATTGACTACATATTTCTCCCATCTTAAAGTTAATTAATTCCTCCCACAATTTGACTTTTTCATTAAAATTGCAGGATGAATACACATTAAATACAACAACTGGAGTTAGGTCTCTATTGGCATTATTACAGTACTCTCCTATGACTCCTATGTAAGAATTCCCTATAGCATGCTTTGATAACTTGAATCTGTCTTTATGCCACATTGTTAAAATTCCCCCCGAATTTCCCACTGCCGAGATGCTCACCCAGTCTATATTGTTATCCCCCCACAGGTTGTAACAGCTAGATGGTTGTAAATCTCGCAACTTGGTTTCCTGAAGACATAACATGTCTACTCCTTCATATATATATATATATATATATATGTTCATGACTTTGTGCACTTCTTCTCCACCAATGAGTTTGTGAAAGAAGCTCCTTATTATATACTAGTAGTACTAGGGAATTTCAACAACTTTATATATTCCATTCTACTATAGTTAGTTTAAACCATTTATATTCCATTCGTATATCATCAATTTTGTGTCACATCTTATGATTTCCTATCTAATATTCTTCGGTATATATATTTTTTTTCTTATGCATGTACTAGTTCTTTAAATTTATTTTTAACAAAATTCAAGTATCGTGGGTTTAAAGAATCTAAAAAGTATATAACTAGAGGATGATTATCATCTCATAAACTCGTTTGGTAGAGTTTAATTATTTTTTGACCGAAATAAAGGAAACAATGTCGACTATGAAAAAATCATCGTTATTTTTAAAAATTATTGACTTTAACTATATTTCTATAAGTAATCATTGTTGACTCTCAGTGTTTTCTACCTTTAATGATAATTTTAAACAAATTGTTAAAAAGTTATATTAATTTACAATATTTTATGGTGTCTTTTTTTTTCACAACCGTAACTCTAAATTTGTTGTTTGAATAAGTTGTGAAAAGAAGATTCTAATTAAAAAAAAAAAAACTTGAATTTCTAAGAGGTGGAGTTAAAGATTGAAAAATGTCATGAAATAGAGATGTTTCTCATCGTACAAATATGCATTTTGATCCAAAGTCACACTATAATATTAGTTAATGAGTCATAACCTAAAAGAATAAGAAAATGAGAGAAAGTAGATCATAGCATTCTGCAATGATTCCAAAATGCTAAAGTATAGTTGGAAGCCGGGGTGATTAAGAATAAACCATGCTTTTAACTCTTTCCGAATATGCTTCCCGTAGATTTATTATATAATATTTAAGCTCATTTCTTTATTAAAAAAAACAATGGATCTAAGATGAACCCAGACCCATTTGAAATTAAAAGATTATTAGTTTGGCACCTATTTTAGGAATTAAAATCTGAGTCTGAACCCATTAAAAGCTTATCAGTTTGGCATGGATTCTAGAAGTGTGCTAGGAATGAGTTAGAGAGCCTAGATGAAAATAATAATAAAAAACATATATTACAATGTATCCACAATTAATTCAAAATTAAAGCGATATTAGTTGCCGACTTTTAGGAATTAAGATGTTAATCCAAGTTAAGAAAAAATGAAAAAGTTAAATAATAAAAAAAATGACATATTCGTTCTTTTAAAGTTTTAAGTTCGAAAATATGTTTAAAATGATTCTAGTTAATTAGAACAAAAAACCATCTTATGTATTTTATAAATAAATACTATGTGGTGTTATATTCAATTGTTTACCAACAAATGGTAGTTGTTAATTTTTTTTAGCGAGAATAGTTAAACTTATAACATTTCTCGTTCTCGTTTATAGATTCACTCTTCAAACCAATTTTATTTCTCTAAATTGTTAATCGAAAATCGAATCTACGACTTTTTTTCTTCTTTTTCTTTCATCTAACCATTAAGTGTTGGATTAAATATGTTTTTGGTTCCTCAAGTTTTTGCGAAATTTGAAATTAGTCTCTCATCAAAACTTTTGACCAATTTAGTCCTTCATTTTTAAAAATGCGTGAATTTAGTCATTTTAACAAAATTTTGTTAAGTTTATATGACGTTTCAAGCGTATTTCATGATAGTATTTGACTTATTTACACTGTTTGACACATTTTTGTTTCAATGTTAACTTAAATATTATCATAAAATGCGTTTAAAATGTCAAATACACTTAATAAAATTTGGTAAGAAGGACTAAATCCACGCATTTCTAAAGATGAATGACTAAATTGGTATAAAGTTTTGAAGAGGAACTAATTTCAAAATTCACTGAAATTTGAGGGACCAAAAACATATTTAACCCTTAAGTATTTTATCACTTTATATTCAATCATTCATATTTTTTTTTCTCTTTTGAAAAACTTGTTAGGTAGATATGCAAATTATGTTGGTTATTGTTCCAAAGGGCATCCCTAATACATATTCTTGATATGCAAATTTGTCCCTTGCACACCTAACATGGCATCACCATACGTGTGAAGCATAGCACTCACTTTATTTAGTAGATGGAATTTGGTTCCTTCATATTTTTTAAATCTAAACAAAGAATCTCAGTGTTTACTTTGAAGAGAACAAAATTAAGGAACCATCCAACGAATACTTTGTTGGAGCAAGCTTCATAACGGTTAAAAAAGGAATCTTTAGTGTTTATTCCATCTATGTGGAATCTTCAAAATAATTTTTGTTTCATAATATTCCTCAATTTTTTCTTTTGGCAGGCAAAGGGTACCTACCATGCATTTTGGTTTATAACCTTATTATTACATTGATTACTATAGTACTACCATCAGATTTCAGATCTCCACAAATATATTTAGTATCTCTTAATTTGTTGGGTTGAGATTAGTACCACTTAATACACTAGTGTCTAACATTACAAAAAAAAAACAGGGAATATCGACGGTCGAGATCCGTCCATAACAACAAATATCTGTCGGTAATCTAATTTTTCCGACGGATTGAAATCTGTCGGTAAAAGAGTCGTAGCTAATATTAGACGGGTTGAAATCCGTCGGTAAAAGGCCGTCCTGACAGCAATTGGGAGTGACACGACAGGGGCAGTGCCAACAACAGTGGACAACAACAGTAGCGGTGACTTCAGTGATGTGTTTAGAAGAGAAGAACTGACGAGTTTTGTAATTCGGGAAATGTGTTTAATCTGATTTTTTTAAGTTTAATCTGCGAACTTACCAACGGATTAATCTGTCGGTCAACCGTCAGTAATTGTCTGGTCACCTTACCAAAAGATAAATTCGTCGTCAAATGTCTCTTGTGGTATTATCGACAAATAAATTCGTCGTCAAATGTCTCTTGTGTTATTATCGATGAAAATGTTCGTTGATATTTTTTCTGCTTGAGATCCGTCGCTAAATCTGTCAAAAAATTATACATGCTGACGTTTTTTTAATCTGTCGATATTAGTCCGTTGATAATTATCAGATTTTTTGTAATGTAAAGGAGTTATTTTAAAATAAGAACCTGAAAACTTGAAAAGATTATGTATAAGGAAGATAACAAAAATAACATAGTAAATTAAAATACAAATTATTATGTTTTTTCTTTAAAAATAATGGATACACAGAGAAAAAAATATTTCTACTAAACTAGTCATAGTATTAAAAAGATATCTCGGAATAAAAAGATAATCATTTAAAATTTTAAAAAAGGTACAAAATTTGGAAAACCCAATTTATTGAATTATTAAAAAACAATATAAGATAAAAGGATGTTTATATAAAAATTTGGAAAATATATAAAAAATTTAAAATCACTACAATGGAAAATAACTGATACAGTAAAAGTGTTGAAAAAAATAATAAAAAGAAATTGTTCACCACTTTCACTACAAAAAGATTACCTGTTAACAATTAATTTTAATCACAAAAAATTAATAATTACTATATGATCAATTTATATACCAATTAAAAAAATAAAATAAAAATTATTAGTTTCTAAAATAACCACTATTATGAATAAAAAAATTATAATTGATTTCAAATTGGTCTGTAAAATTTAGTTACCAAAAGTTTTGGCTACCAAAAGAATTAGTTTATAATTTGGTCATTAAATATTAGCTATCAAAATTTTGACTGTCAAAAAAATTAGTTTCTAATTAGTCTTTAATTAATTTGTGACTAATTTAACTACCAATTATTATTTTTTATTTATAATAGTAATTATTCTAACAATCAATAATTTTTATTTTATAAATTATTATTTAAAGTAGTTACTATAGTAACTAATAATTTTTTTATCAATAAATTTGATTATTATTTAAGAGATTTTTTAGTGTTTAATATATATATATATATATATAGGGAATTGAAAAAGATAAGTCGTGTATAGTCCAACTTATGTGCAAATATATAAAAAATAAATAAATTGTGTATTTAAAATACAAATTCTCTTAAAAATTGAAAATGTTCTTTTAAAATATGATTTCTTCAACATTATTTTAAAGTCGTGTTTTCAAAACAAAACTACTTCTTTATTTTGAAATCATTTTTCTCATACATTATTATGCATTTACATAATTTTTTAAAATTATTTATTTCAATAAAAAATTTGCACTAATTTAGTGAACAAAAAAAAAACGTGTTTGAAGGTCTAAATATAAAGCAGGGGTTTGTGTTGAGAGGCAATTGGAGAAAAGGAGGAAAAGTTTTTCAAACAAATTTTAAATAAGCTTGAGATTAGTCAAACTTTGATGAGATGTAGTTTGGGAACTTTTGGAAGAAAATATAATGCTTATTTCAAAATTTGAAGATAGAAGTGTAGGGTTCGGTATTATGAAAAGCCTAACACTAGATGAATTTAATTTCACATTTATTAAGGATTTTGAAGCATTGTAAAGGCTGATGTTTTATTTTTGAAGGATTTGCATTTTATTTTACCAACATTGTTGGACAGTGACATGTGTTTACTATTATCATAATTTTAGAGCTTGAGAATTAAATAATGTCTAGACTTTACACAAATTTTATTACAATAAATTGAACGTACAAGTATTAAAATAGATTTGTCTCATCAATCAATTTAAAAAGTTTGTGTAATAGGTTATGTTCGTGGAAAAAAGTGTTATTTATATTGAATTAGGTTTCTTTTTAGTCTACAAAAACTTGCTCGGATGTAGCAAGACGTAATTCGTTTGTGGATTAATCCATTTTATAAAAGAATTATTATATTTTAAGAAATAAAATTATTATAATATATGTATATATTATAATTTATATATCAAATAACTAAATTTAAAATAAAACAAAGATATTGATTAATTAAGGAGGATGGAGTCAACAAAAACATCACTTTCAACATAACCTACACCTTGAGGGAGAGATGAACAAGATTGAGAGGATTGGTAGGGTGTAGATAGTTTTACACATTAAATACATTTTCACATTTTCTAAACATGTTTGGCAAAAAAATAAAATGAAGAAATAATATTTCAAAAGTGGTGGCAAAGTGTAGGAGTGTTCATACTAATGAAGTTGAATATATATTAATGATTAGAGATATGAGTTTGTGAGACTTTGCGACAAAAATATATAGGAAAAATAACCGAATTATAGTGACAATCAAGATAAAGATTAATATAATTGTAAATGGTGAAATTGAACATGAAGAATCAGTTTTATTTTTTATAAATAAATAAATAAATATATATATATATATATATATATATATATATATATATATATTTATTTATATTATCAAACACATACATGGGAATAAAATCAAACCGAAAGTCTTGATCAAACTAAGTTTTAAGAACTAATAACTTTCACGATACTTCATACTTAATTAATCTATTATAAATATTTCAAATTTAAACAAAAGCTAAATGAATGTATAAATACTTTTAGTTTGTTAATGTTTTAAGGTAAATAAGGAAAAAAAATGTGGTACAGTTTTTAGTGCTTGAGTGTTAGTAAAGTAAATAATATTTTACCAATAAAATGATTATTGAATTTGATTGGAAGTAGAAATTGATCTAATTTTATTTTTTGAGATTTTAAATAGATGAAAATAATTAACGTAATAAAATATAAAAATACGAAAAAAATTAAAATAAAATAAGAAAGAAAAAATAAATCATAACAACTTATTTATATATATATATATATATATATATATATATATATATATATAAAAATTTAATAAATTGTATCATAATTCTCAAGAAATTTAATGAGAAATAATATATCAAAAGAAATTATCTGATATTGGTTCATAAATAGTATTAATATAAATTTTCTTTATATGAAAATTAATAAATACTAACGTTATAATTAATAAATACTAACCTTTGTGTGTTTGTGTCTATAGAAAATTGTAATTGCAAAATTAAAAAATTATAAATATATTAAATTTTGATTGGGCAGTGTTTTATAGTTAATATTAATTTTTAATTGAGAAATAAATTTTAATTATATTAATATTTAATTTAATTAGGTGAAAGGTGGTTGTGTGACTCAAAACATATAACAATACAAAATTTGTAATTATATTAACTTTTAATTAGGTTTAATTTAAATTAAATTTATTGACTAAAGAATATGAACATTTAATATATCAGAAAATTTGAAAAAGAAAAAAACAATGATTTACAAAATTTTATGATTTTGTTTGATAATCATACCAGTCTTACTATATTACGATTATGATGTGTAGGATCTAACTCATAAATATAATGTAAAATCATAAAATATTACCATCTTGTGATTTAAAATATCAAATTTTGACTACCTTGATGACAATAATAAAATTTGGGAAAGTTTAGTTTCTCTACTTTCTTTGATGAAGTAATGAAAAATTAGGATCCTTACATAACCATTCTTAAATAACTAATTATCTATACATATCACTATAAAGAAATCAACATTTAATATTAACCAAAAATCAAACTTAACAAACAAAAATCAACACAAATTAATTAATAATGTTAGATTTGGATGGGATACAAAATGAATTCAAAATTCATAAATGTTGATTTATTAATGTAACTTTCGAGAGTGATCTTATATGTCCTTTTAAAAAAGATTGATTAGGCAAATTTCAAACATGTTAAAAAATTTAAAGTTTTTAATTAATTATTTGACATCTCAATTTGAATAAATTAAAATATTATTAGTTTTGAATAATAAATTACTTTCGTGTACTTAATTTTTTTCATGTGACTTTCTTTCTCCTTTATCCATGTCTTCTTTTTGTTTCCATTTTATTTTATTCATGTCAAGTACCCAGTAAAAAATTTAAACTTCATATCATTATGATTTTTTAACAACCATCATAGAGATAGTTATCACAATCTTAGGCGTCCTTCTGTTCCATGGATTGTTTGTGGTGAAGTCAATTTTGATATGAAAAATCTTTTTTAACACAAAATACATCACTTGACAATCCACTTTTAGGGGAAATTTGTAAAAAGGGTCCCTTTGACCAAAATTTTGTAGAAAAGATCCTTTGAAATTTTATTTGCAAAACTGGGTCGTTTCGTCAGGGGGAGGACAACTTTAAAAGTGAAGTCGTCCTCCCAAAGGCCAGTTTCCCCCTTTTTTTTTCTAAAAAAATGGAAGTCGTCCGGCTGAAGGCCGGTTTTTGCTTTTGCGTTGGTGAAGTCGTCTTTGCGGATGACGACTTCATTTTAGTTTTTTTTTTAAAACAGTAAATGGTAATAAATTGAAATAAAAATAGAAATAAACTTTAATATATTTTTTAAATGATTAAAAATTAAAATACAATAATTTAGTAACTTAAAAATAATGAAACAGTCATCTATGTCCTCCGGTTCCACATGTTGGTCTTCTTCTGGGTCTGTTGGGACGTGTTAGTGGTTGTTGTTGTGGTTCATCATCGTCATCGTCATCGTCATCTTCATCTTGATGACTTTGGACATTTTGAGGAATTTGTGGTGATTGGGAAGGCATTGGCGGAGGATAGAATGGAATTGATGATGAAGATCCTGGATAATAGGCAGATGGTGGTGTCATGGTTGTGGTTCCAAACATATGTGATGGACCAGCACCATAAGTTGACTGATGCGGGAAGAAACCGTATGAGGAAGGGATGTGTTGGAATCAGGTGTTTGATGGGTTGCCAAATTGAGGATGTGAATGTCCAAACATTTGACCTTGACCCATAGGGGACTGTTCGAAAAAGGGTTGGTGATGATGCATGAAATCTGGAGAAGACCCAACATGGGCAGTGTAGGGTTGTGAAGCAGGCTGAGAAGGTTCTTGTGATATGTCGTACTGTAAAATAAATAACATGGTTATTGC
>Ga0214544_1002503_pt1 | contig 38621 bp, 35 predicted proteins | sample CNSS3metaG_FD_160074 | JGI IMG/M metagenome (GOLD analysis project Ga0214544, IMG submission 160074) | Root nodule microbial communities from cowpea collected in UCLA plant growth center, Los Angeles, California, USA - CNSS3 | ecosystem: Host-associated > Plants > Roots > Nodule | place: USA...
ACCAACAAATTAATTGAGAAGTTACATTGATTAATTTGAAGTCTTAAACAAGAAATCAATAACAATAATCTTTAGGAAACCAATGATGAATCCTATTTTGAAAAAGCAGTGGAATCGACCTATTTTTCTTTACTATTATTTCTATTTCTTTCTTGTTTATCTTAATCCTTTTAAATTTTTATTATTTTATTTGACTAACCATTTTGTATAGATTTTATAAGAACTAACTTGTTAAAAATCAATTTCGTGTTTGTTGGGAGACGACTTTGGGTTACTTTACCCTTTCTATTTTGTTGACTACTATCTTAGCAATACTGACGTTGCTATAGTTTAGTAGTATTAATTTGATCGCGTCAACGACAACATTATCACTCCTCTAGCAAGCAAAAGTGTGATAAATTTTCACAAAAGAAATTCAATCTTTTCATTTTAGCCAAGAGTGGTTGTTAGGCAAAGAATACTCAGTTGTTAGAAAAAAATGGCTTATGAACGAATATTTGTTTCAGGCAGAAAGAGCTTAGTAAAAGAATGCTTCAAAAAGGTCAGTCAAAAGTAGTTGGGAGCTGAAAGAATACTTTATGTTAAGATTAAATGATTCAATATTTTTAATATCAAATGATCCAATATTGTTAAGACTAGACAAGTTAATACACTCATCAAACAATTTAATTCGTATAAATTGTTTGGACTTAAGAAAAGGAGTAGTATTTCAAAATTCTCCCTTTTCCACCAATTTGGGGTGACTTAGCTTGTCATCTTGTACTAAGAATTTCGTTTGTGGATTGTGAATCTACAAACGAATCAATTTTATACACACATTAGGATATTCAATTGCATAAACACACATTAGGATATCCAAAAAACATCTAGGCTTGCTTAACAAGTTAATTTTAACATATTTTCACATTCAGAGCTTCTTTACCTTCTTAGAGCAAATATTGGTCAAAACAATAAGGTTAAAATACCTTTTTGGTCCCAATTTTCGTCAAGTTTTTTCAAATAAGTCTTAATTTTGGTTTTGTGTTCAAATAGGTCCTAATTTTCGTCAATTATGTTCAATTGGGTCCTTTTTTGCTAATACCGTTTAAATCATTAACGACCATGAACAGTGACTGCCACGTGTCACTTCGTGGTTTTTTTAATTTTTTTTTGAATTTTTTATAATTTTTTTAAGTTTTTTTAAATTTTTTTAACTGTACACGTGTCAACCCAGTTGCATGCCACGTGTCACTTCATGGTTTTTTTGAATTTTTTGAATTGTGTTTTATTTTTTTTAAAAAAATTTAAATGTCCACGTGTCAACCGAGTAGCGTGCCACGTGTCAACCAGTAGTGTGCCACGTGTCAACTAGTAGCGTGCCACGTGTCAAAGTCAATGTTCTATATTCAATTTGGTCCCTATATTTGTTATTTTTGTTCAATTTAGTCCTAATTTTTGTTAACATTAACCAATTTGGTCTTTATCGAAGATGTGATCAAAGTTATAATGATGTGAATTTTAATATATTATATAAAAATATTTAATAAAAAATGTGAATTTTAATATAAAAATTAAAGTTGGTTTGAATTTGGAAAGGGCCCAAATTGGTTAATGTTAACAAAAATTGGGACTAAATTAAACAAAAATAACAAATATAGGAACCAAATTGAATATAGAATATTGACTGTCACGTGGACATTTAAAAAAATTAAAAAAAAAATTAAAAGAAAATAAAAAAAAATTCAAAAAAACCACGAAGTGACACGTGCCACGCTACTGGGTTGACACATGTACATTTAAAAAAAAATTAAAAAATTAAAAAAAAAAATAAAAAATTTAAAAAAATTTGAAAAAATTTAAAAAAATAAAAATAAAAATTAAATAAAAAATTCAAAAAAACCACGAAATGACACGTGGCAGTCATTCATGGCCGTTAATGATTTAAACGGTGTTAGCAAAAAAAAGAATCAATTGAACAAAATTGACGAAAATTATGACCTATTTGAACACAAAACCAAAATTAGGACTTCTTTGAAAAAACTTGACGAAAATGGGGACCAAAAAGGTATTTTAACCAAACAATAAAATTAAGCACAATAACCATATACCAAACCTAACATAATATGCATAATGAATGCATGCAAATGCACTCATCAAATTGCAATGATCATAAAATTTTATTTAATAACTGATTGAAAATTGATTATTTTCGAACATATAGATAGTAATCAATTAATAATCGATTATAATGAAGTGAAACTAAGATACAAGAGATGATTGTTCAATGAAGTATTGATGGTTTTCTATAATTTCTGAATTTCATTTTGATGATTGCATATTTATACTCTCAGATAACCTTTAATTTTAAATTTTAATTCAATTTTTGTGCTTAAAAGATTGGTTTACTTATAATTTGTTATAATTGGATTTATTGAGCATGAGATATAAAATCATGATAAAAATAGTGTTATAGTTGCATAAATGTTCTTTGGATATTTTTAGGTTTGTTAGTGTAGTTGCAGCTAAGTTGAGCTCATGGCGGTGTGGAAATAAATTGATTAAAGTTTTATGACACCTTAAAGATAAAGCAAATAATAGCAAATTTCAAAATCACAAAAACGCCAAGCCAAACACTGCATGAAGAAAACAAGAAAAGCATTAAAATAAATGAAGTTTGGTTAGCCAAACTAAATTTTGCTAAGCCAAGAAGATCCAACGGGCAACAAAAATTAGGCCTTGCAATTTCTCTATTTTTTTTTCATAAAAACGACTTTGATAATTCAATAATGTTTATGATAAAATATAATCTGGGAAAATATATCTTTAGATATTTTATTTGATATTGTTAAATAATTATCTTTTTAAATCTCCAAACAACCAAGTATATTTTGAAGATATTTGGTTATTTAGAAGATAATTGGTGAAGATTATAGCTACCAAAAAACTAGAAACAAAGCCCAAACCAATTTATATATAAAGAGAGTTATAGGAACACATTAGAGGAGCTTAGGAACCCTCTGGGGACCTAATTTCGTCCTCTCCCTCTCCTTTCACGTCTTCTCTACTATTCTCTTCTATTTTTATGTTATATTTACGTCCCATTGAGTGTTAAGCCTTTGTTTGTTCTTTTCATTCTTGTTGGGATTTATTTTTATCTATGTTTTTTTTAATAAAGCAAAAGTAATTATTTTTACATTGTAGTAAGTTAGCACAGTGTTAAATCTACATAACATATCAATCATATGAGTCGAAGGGTTTTTAATTTTAATTGAAAATGTACTTTGATCAAATTTAAAAACTTTCATGTAATTGAACTGGTTTTTACCAATAATTGAAAATGTACTTCGATTAAAGGTGAAAACTTTAACAAGAATTAATCAAGAATGTACTTTGATTATTTATCTTTTTACTTGATATAAAAGATAAAATAATAGTCATGATAAGGCATAGTAATATTTAATTGAGAATGTATTTTGGTTAAATTTACTATGATTAATCTACAAAGTTCTTACTTTTAATTGAACATGTACTTTGGTTAATAATGAGAATGCCGACAAATTAATTTAGAATTTACATTGATTAATTTGAAAATATAAGACAATATTAATTGAACGATAATCCTTAGATAATCAAAAGTGAATTGTATTTTGAAAAAACATTGGAGTCAACCTATTTTCTTTATTAGTGTTTTTATCTCTTTTATAATTTTTTTTGCAATTTTGTTTATTTCCTTCTTGTATTATTTTTATTGTATTTACCTTTTCTATTTCATTGGCTACTATCTTAACAATAATAAAGTTGCTATAGTAAAGTAGTATTAATTTGATTGTATCAACAACTATGTTATCACTATTCCTTCTAGCTTGAGTAAATCCAAGATCAGTTTTATCATTTACATCCCTTTGAGAATCTAGAATGGCATTGAGGTTATATTTTCAAATTTTTAAGTTGCTATTTTTTGTTCAATTGAGTTTCACATTCAAAAATGTTTCTTTCAATTGAGTTTAACAACCATAAAGGGATTTATAAATCATATCCAAACCTTCTAAATTAGTTTAAAGGTTTTCATATTCTTCTTCTAGTTTTTCGACTCAATTTTCCAGCCATCTAGTTTCCCTTCATTCTATTGTTTTCATAGGATATCTTTTTTCATTCTTCATGCATTTCATTGAAGGCATCAAGAATTTCTCCTTCATTAACAAACTCATATTTGAAAAAGCTACTTAAATTGCTAGTTTCAGACATTTAATCAGTAAGCAAACACAAATTTGCATCTTCTCCACTTGTATTGGACTCATTAATTAAAGATGCATAATCATCCCATGCAACATGAGCTTTCTTTTTCTTAAAATTTTTTGTTCTTTCTATCCTCACAAGGGTGAGTTTCTAAAACAAGACAATCAAATCTAATATGACTAGGCTTACCATATTCATAGGAGAAAATATTGTTGGTTTGATCATTCTTTTTGTTATTTCTACTTAATTCAACTCAGGTTCTCTCAACTTTCCAAAGAGGGTTGTCATGTTCATTAAGAATGAGAGTAGATATAATGATGTTCCTTGCTTTAACATAATAATGAGCTTTTCTAGATTCTTTAGCAGTCAATAGAGAGAAAAAATTTTCTTCCTGTTTATTGTTAGTTGTAACATGCATTGGAACAAAAGAACCATTTTTATGGCTTCCCAAACACATGTATCAAAAAATTCAAAAAAAAAATTGAATTCTTACTATAACGTCCCATTCAATAAATAAACTTAATTAAATGAAACATCACATAGGATATAACGTAATGAGCATTGTCATGGAGTTTAAGTGTCACTCTTTACAATCATCCAAAATACACGGAGATAAAACTAAGGCACACCACGATACCGTTAACAAAAGAAGAATAAGAATAAACTTTTTGACAGTTATCCAAAATACACGCTCATAGAGCAAGAACAACACATAGGCCTCAGCCTTAAAGAGTACTCTGAGTAGGGGATCCAACCTAAGAATAACTACACAACGGAGTTTCCATCACCCTGATGACCACTAGGGGTTCCCACATTTGCTCATATCAATAAATTGATGATCATCACAAAAGGACAAAACCACACACAGAACACACAAGCAAACATAAAGGGTAAGCTAGAGTAAAAAGGTTTTTATCATACAACTAAGCATACAAATTAAAGGTCAAGCATGTGATAGAAACCCACAAGACTAGGGCCTTTACTGCTCTACAAAGCCATTGCCAATGGGTTTCACCCTACCACGTACAAGGTTAGCCTTCAAACATCTAAGGCCATTATCCTGCCAAAGACTAGGGCCTCCTGCTACTCTCACTACTCGAGTCAGTACGTTCTACATGAGACTAACTGACTCTTCAGAGTTTCAGGATGCAATCCTTACTTGAATCCTTACTCAATTATATATTATATACTGAGGCACGAGACCTTATTAATAGGTTCATGGAATTACGTCCTATCCATGAGGCACCACCATGAGCTCTCACCAAAAGGATTATGGAATTACGTGCTAACCATGAGGCACCACCATGAGCTCTCACTAAGAGGGTCATAGAATTACGTCCTAACCATGAGGCGCCACCATGAGAGCTCACTAAGAGATTCATGGAATTACGTCCTAAACCATGCCAAAATCATGTCTCACCAACCAAACATAAAGTTATCATGCATACCAATCTCATGCCAATATTTATAACCAACAATCCAATCATGTTCCATTCGAAAGATCATACCAAAGTCATCAATTCTAGCCCATACAATCAGATATTACATGCATATTCACCTAATTCATGCTTTAACAAAGTAATCAAATCAAACATGTGATGTTCAACAAAAAATAGAGAAGAAACAACACTAGAGCACGTCCCGACCCAATTCTCGCTCAAGCAAAACGGCTCTCACTCAGGCGAGAGGAACCCCTCGCTCAAGCAAGTCCTCGCCTGGGTGAGACTGCAAACAAGGGATTTAACATCCCTGTAGGATATTACTTAAAATAAATAATTAAACAAGACAACAATAAATACCTCATTTATTAATTAATCCATTTCCCAAAAACACCGGAAATTTCAAAACTTTAACATTATTAATATACTATTAATAGTCAAAAGATTCTAAAATTCACCTTTACAATTGTAAAAATCCAAAATCATAAAAATTGAATTAAATTACAGGAGATTTAAATAAAGTATAGGTTTAATACCTATTCAATGATAATTACAAAGTGGGCTGCCCTTTCTACTAGGGTTCCCTCTACCTTTTCACATTCACTCCAAGCTGAATTTAGAAAAAATAAAGTCTACTTTATATCCATCAAGGTTTGAACTCGCGACCATACCAACGCCAATTCAATACACAACCATCCAACCAACCCATCTTGAGTGATAAATATCAAAATACTATGATTATACTATCACTCACTAGGCACAAATATATTATCAAAATAATAGCAAATAAATAGCACAAAATTGGCAAACATAGGACTCGAACCCAAGTCCTTTCACACACAACCATATACTCTCAACCATTTGAGCTAGTACTTTTCCATGTCATACCAATTAACATGTAATGTCATTAAAGTTCCTCCCTCCCGCATTTATTAATTAATTAATTATTAATTTAATTAAATTCCATGGGTCTTACATTCCCCCCACCTCAAAAGAATTTTCGTCCTCGAAAATGAGACTTACCAATAAACAAGTGAGGATAAGACCTCCTCATGACATCCTTCATCTCCCACGTCATCTCTTGTGTCGTCTCATCCCAAAGTACCTTCACCGTCTTTATCTCCTTGCTTCTTAGTTGCTTGATCTGAGTATCTAGTATACGAGTTGGTCCAACCGGCATGGTCAGATCCTCTCGCACTTGCACCTTATCTGATTCTAACACGTTGTCTAGGCTTGCAATGTATTTCCTCAATTGTGAGACATGGAACACATTGTGCAAATTAGCTAGGTGAGGTGGTAAGGCAATCTCATATGTCGCTGTTCCAATCCTCCGTGTAATCTGATACGGTCCTATAAATCTCGGAGTCAACTTCCTTGATTTAAGAACTCTTCCAATACCTGTGGTTGGAGTAACTCGGAGAAATCATGGTCTCCTTCCTCAAACTCGAATTGTCGTCTTCTCTTATCGACATAAGACTTCTGCCTACTTTGAGTTGCTCGCATCCGTTCCTGAATCAATTTGACTTTACTAGTCGTCTGTTTCAGAAACTTAGGCCCAAGTACAAAAGATTCTCCATCCTGGTACCAGCATAATGGAGTCCTACACCTTCTTCCATACAATGCTTCATAGGGCGCCATGCCAATACTAGAGTGGTAACTATTATTGTATGTGAACTCCACCAAGGGTAGCACATCATTCCAATTTCCCATGTTTTCTAGCACACAAGACCTCAGTAAATCTTCTAGAGATTGAATGGTCTGCTCAGACTAACCATCCGTCTGAGGGTGATAAGTGTTAGTTTTGAAATGATGAGTTTAGCCAAGAAGGGGGGTTGAATTGACTTTATAAAACTTTTTCGAAAGCTTAAACTCTTTTTCAATTGAATCTAATGGACTGGAAATTTTGGATGTAAATGCAGCAGACCAGTACACTTTTAGACGATTAAAATATAAAACAACAGACTAAATTGTTCTTGATGCTATGAAACAATCGATTAACAAGACAAATCAGTCGGCTAAAATACTGGAGAATTATGCGGAATGCAGAATTCACGAATTCAACTCAAACAACAATCTTTTACATACAAGACATGTTCCAATCAGTATTTATAACAAGTACAAAGCCTCAGATTACACAAGAACGCATTGAATCACACCAAAGATCAAATTGCTTATTTTCTTGAGGTTTTAAAGAGTTTCAAAGAGAGGGAGATAAGGGAAAGATGGATGCACAACTGTTTTTATACTGGTTCACTCAATCATAGAGCTACATCCAATTTTCCAAGACCACTTGAGCCTGGTTTCCACTATATTCAAAATTTTTACAAATCAAACACCAAGATTACACTTTTGAACAACAAATCACACAAGATTTTTGACTCACACAAAAATCTAGAACCACAACCTCCAAGAATCACACTTGCAGACCTGAAATCACATCAGGCAAACCATCCAAAGGCACAAGAACATCCAAACCTGATGGTGGTTGTCCCTAGCACACCATACATGTGTCCTTCAAGCTACTCACAAGCCAAAATGCCTCCAAGATCAACCAAGATCACCCAAGATCTTCAAAACAAGAGTTCCAGCTGTGTATTGTAGAGAGAGAATGCTTCCTAGAGATGAATGACACGATTTTGTTCAGAAAAACTCAAATTCGCACCTCTGCTCACGAAAACACAACTTATATAATCTGGTTTAAGTGAAAACCGTCGAATTGAATTTTCCGTACAGTCATCTGATTTCACCTGACTTAAGTGAAATCAGTCGATTGAAAAATAATTCAATTGACTGAATGCATTCATACCAGAAACTATATACAACAAGTCTTTTAACCTGTTAAAACCCATTTTAACAGATTAAAAGAGACACACTAAGGCACACAAGACATCTAACCTATGTCATATAGCCTATCAACAATGTATAACACTAACACATTACATTTAACATGTTATATACAGATTTAACACATTAAAACTTAATCTTCAAGAGGATGTTCATCAAACTTCATCAAACACTTAAGATCTTCATGCACATGGCTTTATCAATTCTTTATTTCAAGCTTGTTTGTGCCAACAATAAGCTGAGCTCATTCTTAACTGTGTACCCAATGCAGCTTGCAAAGATTGCCAAAACCGTAATGTCAATCTAGGATCGCGGTCTGACCCTATGCTCTTGGGTACTCCATGTAATCTCACCACTTCTCGCACATACAATTCTACTAGCTTGTCCATCGACCACTTTTGCTTCATCGGCAAGAAATGCGCACACTTTGTCAGTCTATCCACTATCACCCAAATTGAATCATGGCCCTTTGTCGATCTCGGAAGATGTGTCAAAAAATCCATAGAGATATTGTCCCACTTCCATTGAGGTACGTCCAGTGGTTGCAGTGTACCTCCTGACCTTTTGATGTGATCCCAATAAGGCTTATAGCATGGGGCCAATGCTTAGGCCCAATCTTTTTAATTTCTTTTATTTTTTTTAATTAAATAAAACTTCTTCTAATTTGGTTTGTTTGCTAAATGCAGTCCATCTTTCCAAAGCTGCCAAATTATTGAAGTATTTGGCATTGGGCCTGCGGCCCAATTCATCCAACCAATGTGGATTTTGATTCCTTCACGTAATTGGGCTGCAACATGTGTCTCAGCCCTGTGTTCACACATTATGCTAGGGTTAATGAGAGCAGCCGCTTAACTCTTCCACGCGTGCATCACACCATTCACGGACACTACTATTATGCCAAGCACGTGTTGGGCTTCCAGCCCAATTCCTTCGCTGCAACTGATTTCTCCATAACGTTCACGTGTATCCATCAAGCTGCCGCTAGGGTCATCTTCGCTCCACCAGCCCATCTCTTGATTTCTCCAATAGGGTTTGCTTCTACCCATGCGTGATCCAGTAGTCACAGCTAGGGTTCGTCCACCAGCCACTAGGGGGGATCTTTCCAACCTTCACACATCCCACACTGCCTTCCTTTAGGGTTTATTCCGTTAGGTCTTTTCTTTCTTGTTTTATGGTCATTAGTTTTTGCTAGACGGCCATCCTTGTTGACATTTTGTTTGTTCACGACAGCTTTGCCGTTAGGTTTCCTTCGTTCTTTTTCTGGCAGCCTTCATCTATAAAAGGCATAGCCATCTCTGTAAGAAACTTAGCTTTGATGAACGAGAATTTCTGGTAGAGATCACTCCCACATTCGTCAGCTCACCCTAAACCCTAGGTTAGGTCCTTACCTACTCGGGTTCCCCCAAACTAGTGAGAAACCAGAGCGAACCGAGCTTAAACACCATACACCAATCATTCTACTGCGTTTCTCTCGCCCTTCGCGAGATTCAATCGGTGGAACGCCGATTGGAAAGCTTTTCCGGCGAGCATCGCGACGCAGGATCCTCATTAAGTGGTATTTAGAGCCACTCATTCTTGGACCACCGTGAGTTAAGTATTCTTTGTCTTATCTCTGCTATTTCTTCGTTTCTGTTTGATTTTTGGTCTTGTTCATGCGCTGCTTGAGTCTTATCTGATTGATTCTCTGATTGATTATGTTCTAAATCTGTATTTTGGATTTTTGTGTTGAAATTGATTCAATGTGCTTGTTCTAATTGTCTTGAATTAATACTGCTAATATTTTCTCCTAAGCTTCCTAATCTGTCGATTTAAATGCATGTCAAATAGGTTTCATTTCAGTTTTTATTACCTAGCTTTAATTTTATATTCTCGTGTTTTTGTCTTAGGTTTTGTTTAGTTCGTTTTGTATGTTAGTGATTCCGTAGATGTGTGTTTAAACTGTGCCACTGTTTCGCATCTCATTCAATTTCTGTTTTGTTTTTGAATCCTTAGTTTCTGTTATTATAAGTGTTCTAGAGTTCTGAGTTGGCTAATAGATCATTAGCAACTATCTGCAGTGCATATTGCCACTGATTCATGTTTTCTTCGTGCTATTGTTGTCTTAATGTTGATTTCCATGTGCTGTTTGATTATGTTATTGCTCTGGAAATTGAGGTTGTTGGCCAATGATTGATGCTGACCAATTCCATATTCAACTCTTACAATCTATCTGGCTTTTTTCAGATTGTTATGAGGTTTTGGTCATGTGAAGCATAGGCATCATCACCACCTTGTGTTTGTGCATTCTGGTTTCTTGAATCAGTGCCTGGCCAATTAGTTGTTGTTGGTGTAGTTTTGAAAATATTTTCACAGTCTTTGCTATTTGCTCTCAGTTTGACACTGCATCTATTTTTCGTGTGTTTGCTATATCACTATTTGTGTATATATGATTAGCTTAGTGTCTAGTGTTTTTGAGATTTCATGTGTATATTAAGTGTTGTATCAGTCTGCCATTCAGATTTTAGATTTGCTTTAATCAACTCATACACATTTTTGAAAATATTGCTTGGTTGTTGGAGTTGTTTGAATCTGAATTCCAAACTGCAGTTGTGTCTATTTGCTTTGAATACCAGTCCTTGTTTTCATTCTTTTTCCAGTACTGGTTTAGTATCCCTTGTTCTTCCTTTCCTCCATTTGTCTACTTGGCCATGTGTGTTTAGCCCTTGCGTGAAACAATACTGCTCTAGTTTAATAGTTGCACCTGACTTCTTCATGATCTGTTGAGTTTAATCAATTGTTCTAGTGATGTTTCTTATTTGTTCACTGAACTGAGGCATGATGAGTCAGTTTTCTATTTCTTCTTATGGCTTGATAACATTGTGACGTGAACATTGGTTTCACTGTGAAACATTGGATTTGCCTATATCAGTTTTAGTGCCCTGCATCCTTTCACTGATTCTTGCTGCATTAATTTTCTTCAAGTCTTAGATTCAACTTTGCCATGTAATTTATTGAGTTGCAGCTGCTGTTTTCTCAGATTGTGATCATTGAAATTGCTACTTGTTGCTCTGTCATAAATTCAGTTCTGCTATATCAATTTTGTATGGCAGTTTTTGTGTGGTAAGCTTCGGCTATCAGATTTTCACTACACTGGCCAAGCATACTCTGGTTGCCTATTGTTGTGTCTTGTTTCTTTGTTTCCTTTTTTTTCTTTCCAATTGTTTTTGAGTTGAATCATTTGCATCTGTCATATGTCATTGAACATTTGAATGGATTTGGATAACAGCTTTGAAGTGAACTGTGCTTTAAAACATTAGTTGCATATATGATCTGTGAGTTGAAAAGAAAATCTGTGAGTTGAAATGAAAATCTGGGGATAAGAATATGATTGAAATTCTGCATTGATAAATAATGTTTTACTCATTTGAGTGAAAAGAAAGAGTGCATCAACACACAAAACAGTTCACAATTTCGTATTCACCATTCCTTTCCAATACAATGTGCATGTGCTCTTGATTCAACTTGTTTTGAGTCTTTGTTTGAGTTTGGTTTTATTCATCTTATTCTAGACACATTCCTTAGGATCCTTTTGTGTGCCTCCTTTCTTTAATAGCTTGTTTATTGCTTGTCTTTATTGGATATCCTTGAGTTTGTTTACTAAATCGTTCAATTGATGTTGTCCCATTCTTTCATTTGAGCTTTTATTATTTTTCTGAATTTTTTTTCCTCTCACGCAGCTTGATTTGCACTTGATTTTGTGTTGGATCCTGCATACTCACTATTTTGGCAGCCTTTGTAGGTAAAGCCTTTTCTTGAAGGTGGATTGGTGAGTAAACCTATTGGGAGGTACACTGCCGAGGGAACACAGGAGTGAGTGGGACTTGAGAGCACCTCATGCTGTTGGATGGAGTGCACCACGAGAGATTCATAGGTGTGAGCTGGGACAAATTCCAACACTGGCCGAGAGTTTGAGAGCAAACTGCAGCATTCTTTTCTTTTGTAATTTCTGTTTTGATGTCACGGGATTTTGTGTAAATTTTGTTTTCAGATTTCAGTTTTCTCCTTTATTTGGCTTAGGTGGGAAAATGCTTTAGAGCAATCCCATCCTTAGCATTTAGTTGTAATAGTTTAAGAGTGTTTAGTGTGAGGTTTAAGGGGTTCCAAAGGCCACTTGTATCTTCACTTAGGTTTTTCGTCTAGTTTATGTTTTCAGTTTTTACGATTTCAGTCTTTATGTTTTCAGCTTTTATGCTCTGTGTTTTAATGTCCAGGTTCTGTTTTGCGTGCTTTGTATGCTTGCATTTTTGGTTTAGGTCCTGTGATATCTAGGTGCCATCTGTTTAACACCTAGTTGACCTTTATTTGGTCTTTAAGTTTTCACTCTCTTCACACACTTTGTCAATTTGTTTTTTTTTTTCATACAATTTGTTTCACTTGTATTTTTATTGAGAAATTTTGTGAAAGCATTTTAGAGATCTCTGGCTAGGAAAGGCTTGGTTCCTAAGCTTGTCCATGTGACTCACCTCCCTTTCCTGGGAGTATCTCTAGAACTCTTTTCCACTACTTTCTCTTTGGAAATTCATCAACTTTGTAAAAACAATTGTTTTGCTAAAACTGTTTCAAAATGAGTTTTTTCTTTTTCTAGTCGTGTGCATTTAGGTAGGCATAGTAGTGTGCATTTAGATAGGCATTATAGTCATGAGTTGCATCATATCATACATAGTGACATTCCATTCTTTGGGGAATATATAGGACCAATATCATTTAAAGATTGGATGTGGGATACTGAAAAGTTGGTGCAACCAATGTTTAGTAAATATAGTTATATAGACATTCTTAGGCATGTTACATCTAGATTTGTAGGACGTGCATTTGATTGGTAGCAAGAGAGGCAATATAGAGTGAAAAAAGGGAGAACATCATGCATCAATACATTTTATGAATTAAAAACATGCATGTGGAAACACTTCATTCCCCCTTCCTTTAGGATTACTAAAGCACAACAAGCTAGGATAGAAGACTTCATTGACATTGGGGATGCATTCATCCAAAACATTGCTAAGTTTTCTAGACAAGAAAAAGATTTTAAGCACAATTTAGACTTGTTCTTGATTGAACAAAGAAAGAGAGAAACTACAAGAGAGAGCAAGCTAAACATCAAAAGCTTCGAGAGTTTAAAAAGATGAGAGAAAAAGAAGAGCTTGAGAAGTTTTGTGCTCAAAAAGAACAAGAGGAAAAAGAGATAAAAGAGAAGAAAAAAATAGAGGAAGAAAAAAAGGATAAAGAGGAGAGTCTAAGAAAAGCAAAAGAAGAGAATGAGAGAAAAGAATTAGAGGAAAGAGAGAAAATAAAACAAGAGATTAATCTTGAGATCCAATCACAAGTGATAGAGTTAAAGATCATTTTAAATGCAAAAAGGGAACTCATTGTTAAGGATTTGGTGTTAAATTTTTCACTAATCCCTTCCATTCAGTTCCAATTTTCAAAGGAAGTTCTTACATCTTTAAATTCTATTCACTTTGTCAGTAAATCTTTTGTTTTGTTTCCCACTCAAACATTTTGTTCTCAATCTCATTCCCTTCTTTCATCCTCCTCATCATCTTGTGTAAAAACACACTTTGACTCTAAAATTCTTTTCAAAAATCATTACAGTCAAAGTGTAAAACATTCTTTTTGTGAAGTGGGCCTCATACCAACTTTTTCAAAATTTATAAGCCCATTTTCACATAACCCCCACTCAATTTTATTGGATGGTCATTATGATTTTAATTCACTTTTATTTGATGACTACTGCAGATTTGTTTTTTATCCTGGTGGTACTATAATTTTGGTTGCTATGGGTCTTTAATCACCCTCAAGATCTGAGGGTAGATCCTCTTCAAGGGGGAGGGGATGATGTGATCCCAATAAAGCTTATAGCATGGGGCCAATGCCTGGGCCCAATCTTTTTAATTTCTTTTATTTTTTTTAATTAAATAAAACTTGTTCTAATTTGGTTTGTTTGCTAAATGCAGCCCATCTTTCCAAAGTTGCCAAATTATTGAAGTATTTGGCATTGGGCCTGCGACCCAATTCATCCCACCAATGCTGATTTTGGTTCCTTCACGTAATTGGGCTACAACATGCGTCTCAGCCCTGTTTCACACATTATGCTAGGGTTCATGACAGCAGCCGCTTAACTCTTCCACGCGTGCATCACACCATTCACGGACACTGCTATTATGCCAAGCACGTGTTGGGCTTCCAGCCTAATTCCTTCGCTGCAGCTGATTTCTCCATAACGTTCACGTGTATCCATCAAGCTGCCGCTAGGGTCATCTTCGCTCTACCAGCCCATCTCCTGATTTCTCCAATAGGGTTTGCTTCTACCCACGCGTGATCCAGTAGTCACAGCTAGGGTTCGTCCACCAGCCACTGGGGTGGATCTTTCCAACCTCCACGCATCCCACACTGCCTTCCTTTAGGGTTTATTCCGTTAGGTGTTTTCTTTCTTGTTTTATGGTCATTAGTTTTTGCTAGACGGCCATCCTTGTTGACATTTTGTTTGTTCACGACAGCTTTGCCGTTAGGTTTCCTTCGTTCTTTTTCTGGCAGCCTTCCTCTATAAAAGGCATAGCCATCTTTGTAAGAAACTTAGCTTTGATGAATAAGAATTTCCGATAGAGATCACTCCCACATTCGTCAGCTCACCCTAAACCCTAGGTTAGGTCCTTACCTACTCGGGTTCCCCCAAACCAGTGAGAAACCAGAGTGAACCGAGCTTAAACACTATACACGAATCATTCCGCTGCGTTTCTCTCGCCCTCCGCGAGATTCAATCGATGGAACACCGATTGGAGAGCTTTTCCGTCGAGCATCACGACACAAGAGCCTCATCACCTTTGACATACCAAACATTGAGCCACAAAGTCTGCAACATCTGTCTTCATTCCATTCCACCAGAAAGACTCCTTCAAATCCTTATACATCTTAGTCATACCTGAATGTATGCTAAGACGACTCTGATGGCCCTCCTTCAGAATCTGCCTCTTGAATATAGGTCCTCTAGGCATGCACACTCTACCTTTAAAGCATAGAATGTCGTATGCTCCCATCTGGTAGTCCTTCCCCTTATTTGTACCCAACCATCCGACAAATTGTTGTAATTCCATATCCTGTCCTTGAGCCACACGGATTTCATTCAAAAACTCATTGGTGACTCTCAACAGGCTGCATTGTATGAAGTCTTCTCCAAACTACATTCCCAGATTCATATCACGGAGTTTTTCAATCAACTCCAACTCTTTTATCATCATACAAGACATATGCATCTTCTTTCGACTCAAAGCGTCGGCTACAAAATTTACCTTGCCCGGGTGATAGAGCAATTCAAAGTCGTAGTCCTTCAGATACTCCATCCACTTGCGCTACCTCATATTTAACTCCTTCTGATCAAACATGTATTTCAGAATTTTGTGATCGCTGAATACTTGAAATTGGGAGCCGTACAAATAGTGCCTCCATGACTTAAGATCAAACACAATAGTTGCTAGCTTTAGGTCATGAGTCGTGTAATTTTTCTCGTGTACCTTCAATTGCCGCGAGGCATACGCCACTGGCCTCCCTTCTTGCATCAATACACACCCCAAACCTAGGTAAGAGGCATCATAGTACACCTCAAACTTCTTACCAGTGTCTGGAATCACGAGTACTAGGGCAATAGTCAAACACCTCTTCATCTCCTCAAAACATTTTTCACACTTCTCAGTCCATGAGAATGGTTGATCCTTTCTCGTGAGTTGTGTCAAAGGATTCACCTTCTTTGAGAACCCCTCTACAAACCTCCTGTAATAACGTGTCAAGCCCAAGAAGTTCTCACCTCTGTTACTGTCTTAGGCCTTTCCCACTTTAGTACAATTTCTATTTTGGTTGGATCCACTGCGATACCTTTAGCTGAGATTACATGCCCGAGGAATTGCACTTCCTCAAGCCAAAACTCGCACTTGGACAACTTGTCGTACAGCTGGTGTTCTCTGAGTACATCCAATACCACCCTCAAGTTATCAGCATGTTCTTCCTGAGTCCTCGAGTAGACAAGAATGTCATCAATGAAGACGACAACAAACTTATCCAACCAAGGTCGGAAAATCCTATTCATGTAATCCATGAATACCGTCGGTGCATTCGTCACTCCAAATGGCATAACCACATATTCATAGTGGCCGTATCGACACCTGAATCTGGTGATATCTCGACCTCAAGTCGATTTTGAAGAACACTCTTGTGCCCTTCAACTGATCTAGTAAGTCGTCGATCCTTGGCAATGGATACTTGTTCTTAATTGTCAGCTTATTCAACTATCTGTAATCCACTGCTTTTCCAATAGGCGACAATCTTGGCACTTCATCAGGAAAGACATTCGCATATTCGATGGTCACTGGTATGGATTGGATCATCTCTACAACAGTTTTCTTTTTTGGCTTGGCCACCACCATAAAACACATGGCCTCTCCTTGTAGTTCCTTCAGTACCTGGTGAGTTGATATCAACTCTAACCCTGCATGTTCTGAGAATACCAAATTGCACCGTCCACAGTTGATCATGATGTGGTTGTTAGACAGCCAGTCCATCCCAAGTATAACGTCCAACCCCTCCAGAGGCAAGCACACCAGGTTCACTTTGAATCGGCGACCTGCCACTTCAATCACACACCCAACACAGACTGAACTAGTAGGCATATGACCCAAAGATGTAGTTGAAACCAGCAACTCACAGTCCAAGTCATGTCTCTCCAAGCTTAGTTTTGTCACAAATGCATCGGAAATAAAAGAATGTGTTGCTCTAGAGTCAAATAATACAAACACATTCTTCCCCCCAAGTAAACAAGATTGCATGATGAGGTTACTTGACTGTGTAGCTTCTGTAGATGTCATAGCAAAAACTCTCCCAACAGCTCTAGCTCTCTCTACTCTAGAGACTGATGATTTCTTCGTCGCACTGGTCTTCTTCTTTGGGCATTGGTTAGCAAAATGCCCAAGCTGATCGCATATGAAGCACTTACGACTGCTCCCCTGTCCGCAAGGTGGACTCTTCAATTGCGGGCAGTTCCTCTTCAAGTGCGCTCCCCCACATTAGAAACATTTAAAATCTCCTGAGGTGGTAGAAGGCTGGCTATATGGCTTCTTCATCTGTCTAGCCTTGGCGACATTCTTCTGATGTCTAATAACGGGACCCAGACCCTCCTCCAAATGCTCAGCACTCTTGGCCTGTTCCACCAAGACCGGAAATATTCTCTCCTTCAAAGGTGTCACCACCTTCTTTAGTTCATGTTTGAGTCCTCGCTCAAACTTCAGGCACCTCCACTCTTCTGTAATATCCTATGAGTAGTACCTCGCCAGATGCTCAAACTTGTTTACATACTTTTGCACTGTCATATCTCCCTATTGTAGTGCGAGGAACTTAGCTTCCCTATCTTGTTTGGCCGTGTTAGGAAAATATTTCTCCAGGAACCGAGTCCTGAAGTTATTCTAATGCACCTGTTCTTCTCGGGTCTGCATCTGTTGTTGCATTCCTGCCTACCAATACTCAGCATCATCATTCAGCATATAGGTCGCAAATAGCAGCTTCTGCTCATCAGCGCAGTTCATCACCTTGAAGATCTTTTCACATTTGCGGAGCCATGCATCTGTTTCATCAGGAGAGGCTTTGCCAATGAACTCTGCTGGCTTGTGATGCAGAAATCCTCCACAATGGGCACCCTAGTTGGCGCAATCCTTACCCTGGGCTGCACTGCTATAGGTGGCTGCATCGCATCCACCATTCAGTGAATAGCCTCCGCAATGCCACCAGTACCATTTCCGTTCCTTCTCCTCCTGTTAGCAGTCATAGCCTGAATACGCCACATTTCAACTGTTAAGAATCAATTCACTTGGTTAAGCAAAATCACTCACTCAATTTGCAGCATTCAATTCAACCACAAAAATAATCAAACGACAAGCTCACTCCCCAAAAGCCTTAAAATATTTAAAATATTTTCAAAACTTTTGCTCTGATACCAACTGTAACATCCCGGTAGGATATTACTTAAAATAATAATTAAACAAGACAGAAATAATACCTCATTTATTAATTAATCCATTTTCTTAAAAACACGAGAAATTTCAAAACTTTAACATTAATAATATACTATTAATAGTCAAAAGATTCTAAAATTCACCTTTACAATTGTAAAAATCCAAAATCATAAAAACTGAATTAAATTACAGGAGATTTTAATAAAGTATATATAAAATCCCCTTGTACCATGATCTCTCACTCTGCCACTAAGTATCTCCTAGCTCACCTGAGACATCATCTGCTCCCGGATAACAAGTTAACTGATCATCGCCACACACAAACAGATAGGGTGAGCTATGCACAAAGATATAAATAAATATGAAATACTCCCACGAAGCAATTCATAATAAATCATTCATTTAGAATAAGATTTCCCTCTTTCCCCACTCATAACCATTATGAGTCCATGCATGCACTCTAAATCTTGGGATTTCATGTGCTTCCACGACCCTCCTCGCTCGTGGTCCAACCTACGAGCCTATTCCGCTCGTAGTCCTGCTTCACGGGCTCTCACACCCGTCATCCGAACTCCTCGCTCGGACCCGGATACGCATACTCGCCTTTCCTACTATGAACTCCCTCGCTCATAGCATTCTCAAGTTGAGCATGAGATGAACTCCCTCGCTCATTCATCCCAACGAGAGTACCTCCGGTGAACTAATCTGTTCACATTCCGCATGCGGTCCACCCATCACGAACTCCTCGCTCACGACTCAAACCAAGCACATCCCAAAATCCTATGGACTTAGTCCTTCAAGCCCAAACATCACAAAACATACATATACTTCCCATAATTCAGGAAACATCAAGTGAACCAGCTCGAACAGTACATACAAGCATGAAATTACAGCATTCTCCCTTAACCCATGGGTCTTCGCCCAAACTAGTTCAACTTTCTCACTTAAGCTAAACTACCTCGCTTGGGCGAGTATGAAACATTGGCTTCACCATGTCATCTCGCTTAGGCGAGCTCTTCTCGCTTGAGCGAGACCTTTGTTCGCCCAAACACACACAACTCCTCGGCTGGACGAGGATTCGTGCTCAACACACACAAGTTTCAACGCGACCTCGCTTAAGCGAGTCATACTCGCCTGAGCGAGATAACCTGTCGCTCAACCTTGGCACACGTCGCCTAAGCGAGAAAAACGAACCAAACCAAGAACAGCATTCTGCAACTCTCGCCTAGGTGAGAGGGACTCGCTTGGGCAAAACTTACTGAGTTTCGTCTCTGTTCACGCACACAAACAATCCAATGCATACCAAAACACAGTTTAATTTGCACTGCGCAGTCTATATCACCAAGTAATCCACATGATCATGTTTTAAACCGATTTGAACCATAAAAACTTGGGACTTACCCACAAACAACCATTCAGTATCAAAACCCTCATCCACAATCAAATAAGGCATAAAAGGGTTGTGCAACCAACAACAACCAAACCAATTCTTACTCTCATCATGCATACACCAAATTCACAGCACTCATAATTCAACTGAGAGTAACAAAAACGAAAATCACAACACAATTGATTTTATACAAAAAAAACAGCTTCCCCTAACCTGGAATGCTTGATTAAAAGGCCAAAAATGAAGGCTCCTTGTTTAGCTAGGCCTTGCGTCAACCTTACTCCCAATACCGTCTCTTGTGCACCCAATACTCCCCAGTCCCTCTCAAAATTTCGTTCTCCCCTTAAAGCCAAAAACAACAACTGTAGAAACCCTCTTTCTCACCTAGAATTTGGCTTTTATAGGTGTCTTGATAATGGGTTTAAAAACTGAAACGAAATTGGGTTTCATTATGGGTTTAATGCCTATTCAATGATAATTACAAAGTGGTTTTTCAGACCCTCTTGGCTACCCCTTCTGCTAGGGTTCCCTCTACCTTTTCACATTCACTCCAAACTGAATTTAGCAAAAATAAAGTCTACTTTATGTCCATCAAGGTTTGAACCCGTGACCATACCAACGCCAATTCAATACACAACCATCCAACCCATCCATCTTAAGTAATAAATATCAAAATACTATGATTATATTATCACTCACTAGGCACAAATATATTATCAAAATAATAGCAAATAAATAGCACAAAATTCGTAAACATAGGACTCAAACCCAAGTCTTTTCACACACAACCAAGTACTCTCAACCATTTGAGCTAGTACTTTTTCACGTCATGCCAATTAACATTTAATCTCATTAAAGTTCCTCCCTCCCGCATTTATTAATTAATTAATTATTAATTTAATTAATTTCCACGGGTCTTACAAAGGACACGTCGAGATGTTGCTCAAGCTAGCCCATCTCGCTCAAGCGAGACTGCTCTCGCTCAAGCGAGTGGCCTTCGCTTAGGTGAGCCCTAAAAAACAGAGAAGGGGTGAGCTGCTGCTGTTCTCGCTCAGGCGAGAGCTCCTCGCTTAAGTGAGAGCTTTCGTTTTGGGCGACCACCCAGCTCGCCAGGGCGAGTTCAGCAGAACTCACTCCTCTCACTCGTGCAAAACCAACTTCTAATCGTCACAGTAGTACAAGCAACATGTTTTCACGCAACCAACAACATATACCAAGTACCCAAAGCATAAAACAAGCCAAACAGGCAGAAATAACTTGAAAGCAGTAAAACCCTAGCTTCTCTTACCTGGACAGAGGATAGCTAACAACATAAGCATTCTACAGAGGAGCACCACAACTCGAAGAGCAAATATGCAAGCTAAAAACACTGCCACCAGAAGCAAAATGAGGTCATTAAGATAAAATGTAGTTGGAACCATGACAACAAAGCTAGAAAAGAGGATGTATTAGTGGGGATTAACTTACATGGAATAAATGAAGTTCTCCTAGCTCAACGAAGAACTAAAGCCAAACTCTAATAGAGCTCTGTTGGAGGAAAAAAGAGAGAGAGTGAGTGAGCTATTTTGCAAAGTGAGCATAATGAAAGGAAACAAGGGTTGTAAGGGGTCTTAGTGAGCATGATGATGTAGGAGGAAAAATATGTTTTTCCCATTTTCTCTGACAACCACCACCTAGACATTACATATTTGACAACTCCAACACCTATAGTCACTAGAAACCTTGCCTCTATGCTAAGCAATGTGTCCAACAGTGTAGATTGGTTTAGTCACTACTCTCAAAGCAACTCACAACCTCTAACCTTAAAACTAGAATGCTCCTTCCTACCTGACCAACCAAATTGTATCTTATATGCCGACTCACCTTCCATATGCTCTCCACTACCTCTTTTGGGTTTATACCAAAATCTCAGATAACTTCAAGTCTCAAACTAAAACATGTTAGTTATCACTTCACATCACCTTGTTCTCTCCTTTAAGCATCACTCCACTAACTTGATCACACTTGACTTTTTACCTATTGCCCCACCATCAACACTTTTGACCACTTTTATGCATAATGACACTCATAACATCTTGCTTCCTTTGTTGGCTTCAACCAAGGTAACAAAGTTGACTACCAAGTTATTCCATTTCCAATTTAAAACTTTCAACTGTTTCAACCATCATATTCATTTTGGTATCCTATCTTCATTTTTGGATCCCTTAACTTGTAACCATCCTTCTGCAAAAACCTCAGAACCATAACTTTCCTTGACTTCAAATCTCTAGTTTGGTTTGTACCAAGCAACTCTACGCTACACCTGAAACTAAGATTGCCCGATTTGCCTTTTCCCCAACCTTTTTTGAGAAACTCACTTGTCCATGTCAGGTGACTAGACTAATGAAATCTCCTCACACCTTCTCTTCGCAACTCAAACATTTATACTTCTCCACCAACTCTTACTTTTACCTTGTCAAGCCCAGATCTTGAGTTCCCTTCTTTGGTTAAGCACCTACTCTTACTTCCTTACTTTTAAGTTGGCACCCTAACTTGAAACCATAAGTCAGCCATCTCCTATTTCTCTTGTCCAACTTTCTTTATGCAACTCTACACTTCCAACTTTGAATGATCATTGAACACTCTTAATTGATACTCAAAAGAACGAAACCTTTGATGTTTTTAAAGAACTGGTCTTCTAGTAACCACTAGGTCATGAGTAAGATATTTCTTCTCACGCACCTCTTACAATTCATAAGCATCACTTGCCACCATTCCGTTGCGCTACTCTGATCAATACACAAGGTCACTTATTTGTTTTCTCAAAATGATGATCCTTTCATGTCTGCCATGACCAGGAAGCAATCATCATTGAGAAACCTTCTTTAAAACCTCTATAAAATGCGTAAAACTCTTTAAACTCCCCTTTTGATAGCCTTAGCATTCCATTTTCTCAACATCGTATCCATCCTTTTTAAAATTGTATGTCCTACTAGTCACTCCAACCTTGGTCAATACTTTTCTTGAATGGTTTGACACACCATAACTTCTCTTTCAAGATCCACCAAACTTGTAGGCATTCTAGTAATTATACTGAGTCTATACCATTATGTTTCCAACAACAAAAATTCTAATATGTACTTTAGAATACGTCTATAAATTCTTCTACCACTGAGATCCTTTGTGTCTATTTTTTGTTTACCTTTATCAAATAATTTTTTATTCATATGACATTCCGCCCCCACCTTTTAGCTTGATCAATACTCAATGTGCCACCACTAACTTATCTCTTTGAATTAAAGGACACTAATTCATTGGGAATCACATATCCTAAGAATGAGATGAAGAAAACAACAAATTCACCCTTGAGATTATGTCCCAACCTCGCAAAGGAAATAATTCAAATTGGTTGTGAATTTAAATCCTTTGATCACCACGAAATACGTGACACACCTGAGTAAACTTCACTTGACCGCAACTGTAGCAAATCACCATCTGAACTCCAACTCCCTCTTGCAGGCAACCATGAATCCTTTACCATACTGGCGACACCAAGAAGTATACGATTGCAAACAAAACCAAACTTTTCATAGACACTGTTTCAACCACTTCAGACTTTTCTTCTCCTTTCATTCTTTAGTGTACTTTGCCTCCACTAGCTTTTGTCCTTCCCACAAGATCAAACTTAACGGTATGCTTCTTCTTCCAACACTTAAATTCCTCTATCTCAGCCCAAGGTCATTTGTTCTACTCATGTGAACTACTTTTTCTTGAAACATCCTACTATCAACTGAAAAGACCAATCATCTCCTTCTGACTATTGAACCTAGTATGAAACCTTTATGCCACTTCATTCTTATCCAAAAATTACTTTCCCCTCTACTTAGGAAACATCACTTTACCTGACTGACCTGTAAAATCAGCTTCATCTTAGCCTCCCAATAAAGATTTGTCATCTCTTTATACCTCACGTTCTTTATATTTCTTAGCTTGCTCGATGCCAAGCAATTCACTATTTCTACCACCTAGGATCTGTCAATTGTTCATCTTCCACCAATCCAAGAAAGCACTAGATATGGCCATATGACTATATCCAATGACATTTCTCTTAACACTGTATGCATCTACATAACTCTGAACACTAGGGCCTCCAGCTACTCTCACCACTCGAGTCAGTACGCTCTACATGAGACTAACTGACTCTTCAGAGTTTCAGGATGCAATCCTTACTTGAATCCTTATTGAATTATATAATGAGGCACCACCACGAGACCTTATTAACAGGTTCATGGAATTACGTCCTAACCATGAGGCACCACCAAAGCTCTCACCAAAAGGTTCAAGGAATTGCATCCTAACCATGAGGCACATCCTGACAAAAACCAGAGAAGAAACAACAATAGAGCATGTCCCGACCCAATTCTCGCTCAGGGAAAAGGGCTCTCGCTCAGGCGAGAGGAACCCCTTACTCAAGCTAATAGTCCTTGCTTGGGCGAGATTATAAACAAAGGACACGTCGAGGTTTAGCTCAAGCTAGCCCATCTCGCTCAAGCGAGACTCTCGCTAAGGCGAGTGGCCTTCGCTTAGGCGAGCCCTTGAAAATAAAGAGGGGGTGAGTTGTTGTTGTTCTTGCTCATGCAAGATCTCCTGGCTTAAGCGAGAGCTTTTGTTTTGGGCGACCACCCAGCTCCCCTAGGCGAGTTCAGCAGAACTCAATCCTCTCACTCGTGCAAAACCAACTTCCAATCGTCACAATAGTACAAGCAACATGTTTTCACGCAACCAACATCATATACCAAGTACCCAAAGCATAAAACCAACCAAACAGGCATAAATAACTTGAAAGAAGTAAAACCCTAGCTTCCCTTACCTAGACAGTGGATAACTAACAACACAATCACTCTACAAAGGAGCACCATAACTCCAAGAATAGATTCTCGAGCTAAAAACACTGCCGCCAGAAGCAAAATGAGGTCACCAAGATAAACCCTAGTTTGAACAACGACAATAGAGCTAGAAAAGAGGAAGTATTAGTTTGGGATTAACTTATGTGGAATAAACGGAGTTCTCCTAGCTCAACGAAGAATTGAAGCCAAACCTAGTTAGCCTCAAATTCAGGATTTATGATGCTCACACGAATTTGCCCGCTCGTGGTCCTGTCTCTACGAATCTCCCCATTCGTAGTCCTGCTCTATGAACCTCTCCACTCGTAGTCCTACTCTACGGACCTGCTTGCTCGTAGTCCAACACACGTGATCCACCAGCTACGTAGGTCCCCGCACGCAACATCTCTCAAAATGTGAGCACAGAACATACGAACCTACCTCGCCCGTATCCCCACACGAGAGTAACAAGATATGAACCTTCCCGCTAATATCATCACGTGTTCACCACCATCAATGAAACTACCCGCTCATGGCACAACATCTCCTAATCCAAGTATAGCATCATCGCTTAAAAGCAACACAAGCAAGGCACAGACTATAGCACTATCACCTGGCATAGCCTAAGCGTCGTCAGGCAAAACCTACATAGACCGCGTACCGAAACCTCCTCGCCGCCAAGCGCCAAGCTCTAGACAGACCAACTATTTTAGGGTCTGTCGCTTGGCGGAACACTCCTTGTCGCTAGGCACCACATGGTGTAGGGACCCCCTCATTGGTCCTATCGCCTGGCGGGCATCAGCAAACCGTCATGTGCCATACCAATAGCTCACTTCTGCTGGTTTTGGCACCTGAAACTAGTATGTTATTCAATATGATTGACCTCCAAAAGGAATAACACACTCTTATATTAGAACCTGATTATATTACCCATCCACTTCAATATAGTTTGGTTGCCTATAACTCATACTCCCCATTCCACCCTCTTAAACTAGGTGATTTACCCACCACTATATAGTTGCAATGTGACTTAACCAAGTTATAGCAGAAACAATCCCTTACTCAATCCCTGTAACCAATTTAACTCATCAGTGATCCTATACTTAACCAATTATTTATACACCCTTTTATTATTCAATCGCTATGCCCAATTTCATCTACTCCCATTAACCAAAATCCACATTTCCAGCTTAGTTATCCATCCTTTTCATTTCCTTATTCTAGAGTTTTTTAGACCATCACTAAAATTCATTACCAAGCCTAATTCACTTTGCCCCAAGCACATCACCTCACTCTATGCATTGCCTTGTTTATCATGACCCCCTTTCACTTATCTTAATCTTTTTGTCTCACTTAATTTCCTTTCAACACAATTCAAAAATAACTCCTTCTCTCAGTCATCCCTTAAATTATTCAGAACCACTCACTATTCACGCTACCGCCTAGCAGCCAATAAGATGCCACCCGACGCCACGTCAGTTCCTGGGAAACACCCAGGTTCATATATGCTCTTGGACACTATTCTGATTAACCCTCCCCATCCAGGAATTCATGCACACACCAATAGTTCACAATCAATTCATTTACACTTGCATACTCAACCAATTCTATCATACTAATCCAAACGAATTCACAATTGACTCCTATTATTCCTAATTTCGTTTCATTCATCAATTTAACACCACCTCTTCATGATTATATTCTCGTACACCATCTCAATCACAACATGATAACCTCATGTACATTCGCAGACTTAACAATCAATATGGAAAGTCACAGTATCATAAAATAAAAACACGAAATATAGAAAATAAGGACAATCACCATGCATCACGTGGTGGGTTCACCTTTGTTGCTAGGCCATTCATACCAAAATTGAGAAAACTGGGCAAAAACCTAGAAACTACGAAAAATAGTTAAGTATAAGGCTACTTGACTGAGTGGCTTTTGTGCTGGTCATAGAAAAAACTCAGCCTGTTGCTCTAGGCCTCTCTGTCGAGGATGGCTAAGGTCGTGTTCCTGTAGTCTTCTGATTAGGACACTTGTTAGCGAAGTGCCCCGGCTGATCACAAGCATAGTACTTGCTAGTGTTAGCGCTGCCTCCTCCACTGCCAGCTAGCTTCGTACTGTTCCTCCTAAGGTGCTCCCCACCACAATTATAACATTGTAGTTTCTGAGAAGACGACTAGTATCTACTGTAGGGCTTATTTTGTTGTCTGCCCTCAGTAGTGGTCTTCTGGGTCGACTGACCTTGTTGGGTCCCATCTTCAGCTGCTCCACACTTTTGGCCTACTCGACCAAAACGGGAAATTCCCTTACTCTCAAAGTCACAATGAACTGTCTCAGCTCATGTTTCAAGCCGCCTTCAAATTTCCTACAGCGCCACTCCTCAATGATTGTCTGTGAGTAGAACCTCGCCAGATACTCAAACCTCTCTACATATGCCTGCACTGACAAGTTCTCGTGCTACAAAGTGAGGAACTTAGCCTCACGCTCATGTCTAGCACTATCAGGAAAATACTTCTCTAAGAACCTCTTCTTGAAGTTGGCTCATGTCACCTCCTCCTCCCGGGTCTGCATATGTTGTTGCATCACCATCCACTAGTATCTTGCATCTGTCACCAATAGGAATGTGGCAAATGTAAGCTTTTGGGCCTCTGTGCACTCTATCATCTGGAAGATCTTCTCGCATTCTCGTAGCCATGCGTCTACCTTATCTGGGGTGGCTTTGCCAGTGAATTTAGTTGGCTTATGGCGCATAAAATCTTTCATCGTCATAGGTATGACAGGTGGAATCATGGCCCTTGATTGCGCTGCAACAGGCTGCATCGTGTCTACCATCCTGTGGATTGCATTCGCAATCTCATCAGCCCCAGTATTGTTTCTACGCCTCCAATTAGCCATCACCTGTGCACGGCACATTTTTCAGCTGTTAACATCAAACAACTCAAGTTAAAACTATACAAATAATTCCTAACAATCAATGACCCAACACATATTCAATATATAACACGACAAGCTCACTCCCTAAGTTTCCCAAAATCTTAAAATGTTTGCTCTGATACCAAATGTAACGTCCCTATGGAAAATTACTTAATTAAATAAATAAACAAAGAATTGAAATTCAATTGTCTTGATTTTGTTAATCCAAAACGCGGGAAAATTAAAAATTCATATAATGCGCTTAAAACTCTAAATTACAAATCCATAAAAACCATGAAAGTTATACATGTTCTCAAAATAACTGAATGAAAACTAAAATCGTAGATAATCAAAGTCAAAATCCTAGCTCGACATCCCAAGCTAGCCCCTCTCTCCATCTCAAGTGTCATCAGCATCACCTGTAGCATCATTTGCTCTCGTGTAAAGAATTACACAATCATCGCCAAACACATACAAAAAGGGTGAGCTCATAAAATAAGGAAATATCATATAAATTAACATAATAGAAGTAATACAACCATTTGATTCATCCTAGTTGGTTCTTAGCCAAGACCTTAATCCCCAAGGCTTTTCAACCTTCACAACACACAAATAGTTAGCCTCCGATTCATGCTCTACGAACCTCACCGCTCGTAGTCCTGCTCTACGAACCTGTCCACCTGTTGTGCAACACACGTGATCCACGAGCTACGTACCTCCACGCACGCAGCATCTCTTAAATGTGAGCACGGAACATACGAACCTACCTCGCTCGTATCCCCATACGAGAGTAATAGGATATGAACCTTCCCGCTCATATCATCACGTGTTCACCACCATCCATGAACCTACCTGCTCATGGCACAACATCTCCTAATCCAAGTATAGCGTCATTGCTTAAAAGCAACACACGCAAGCCACAGACTCCAGCATTATCGCCTGGCGCAGCTTAAGCGTCGCCAAGCGCCAAGCTCTAGCCAGACCCATTGTTTTAAGGTCTTTTGCCTGGCAGAACACCCTTTACCGCAAGGCGCCACACGGTGCAGGGACCCCTTCGCTAGTCCTATCGCTTGGCGGGCATCAGCAGGCCGCTAGGCGCCATACCAGTATCTCACTTCTGCTGGTTTCGGCACTCAAAACTGGTATGTTCTTCAATCTAATTGACCTCCAAAAGGAACAACACCCTCTTATATTAGAACCTGATTCTATTACCCATCCACTTCAATATAGTTTGGTTGCCTATAACTCATACTCCCCATTCCACACTCTCAAAGTAGGTGATTTACCCACCACTATATAGTTACAATGTGACTTAACCAAGTTATAGCAAAAACAACCCCTTACTCAATCCATGTAACCAATTTAACTCATCAACGATCCTATACTTAACCAATTATTTATACACCCTTTTATATTCAATCGCTATGCCCAATTTCATCTACTCCCATTAACCAAAATCCACATTTCCAGCTTAGTTATCCATCCTTTTCATTTCCCTATTCTAGAGTTTTTTAGACCATCACTAAAATTCATTACCAAGCCTAATTCACTTTGCCCCAAGCACATCACCTCACTCTATGTATTGCCTTGTTTATCATGGCCCCCTTTCACTTATCTTAATCTCTTTGTCTCACTTCATTTCTTTTCGACACAATTCAAAAATAACTCCTTCTCTCAGCCATCCCCTAAATTATTCAGAACCACTCACTGTTCACGCTACCACCTAGCGGCTAATAAGATGCCTCCAGGCGCCATGTCAGTTCTTGAGAAACACTCAGGTTTGTATATGCTCTTGGACACTATTCTGATTAACCCTCCCGATCCAGGAATTCATGCACGCACCAATAGTTCACAATCAATTCATTTACAGTTGCATACTCAACCAATTCTATCATACTAATCCAAACGAATTCACAATTGACTCCTATTATCCCTAATTTTGTTTCATTCATCAATTTAACACCACCTCTTCATGATTATATTCCCGTACACCATCCCGATCACAACACGATGACCTCACGTACATTCACAGACTTAGCAATCCATATGGAAAGTCATAGTATCACAAAACAAAAACACGAAACACGGAAAATAGGGACAATCACCATGCGTCACCTAGCGGGTTCACCTTCGCCGCCAGGCGGTTCATACCAAAACCCAGAAAATGAAGCATCATCTAGCGGCACACTCACTGTAATATCCCGTCAGGATATTACAGATTTATAAATAAATAAAATAAATAAATAAATAACAGCGCATTTAATAATACCTTATTTTCCCAAAACGCGAGAAAATTTAAAATTTATTAAATGAGCAAATAAAGTTCATAATCCATCTGTTCCAATATTAAAGAAACAATGTTATAAAATCACCCATCAGGGTTTACAACTGTTTCAAAAGAAATAAAGAAACATAAAATTCCCCAAGTCGAACCCCTCTCCGCGTCTAAGCTCCACTTGAGCCACCTGCATCAACAACATCTGTTCCCGTGTACCGCGTACACGATCATCGCCAAACACACGCAGATAGGGTGAGCTTAATAGATAAATCATATATATATATTACAGATATGTATATGTTCACATACACACGTGTTACTATACATAACTTGAATTTTCCACATTATTCTATCCTTTAATTCCTAGCATCTGACCCCCAATCAGCTCATTCGTGTTCTACATCATCTAAGGATTACTTCAAGGTGACTTGCTGCCATACCTATCGGCCACAACCGATAGAGCACGTGCAGGAATTCATGCTACGGATCATACCCCGTAACGCCAGGTAGAGTTCCTATATACGAACATAGTCCGTATCGTCCCAAGACTACCAAACTCGTCAGCCAACAACTAAGGAGGGCAATCTATCTAGACCCATCCGTACTGGCCACAACCAGCACACTCACACCGGTAACACTCGCCAACCCGAGCCACAACTGAAGGGTTCCTCGTGTTCATCCGCCATCTCGAGCCACAACTCAAGGGATGCTATTCCGAGCCACAACTCAAGGAATACCATGTGCTTAACCCCTATCCCGAGCCACAACTCAAGGGATACGTTCTGAGCCACAACTCAAGGAACCCAGCAATCCCACCTTTAAAGCATCACTAGAAGCCTCGTAGATCACACATATGAATTCCACAATCTCAAGCTGTAGCAGTACAAATTGCCTAGCGGGGGACACGTGCCGCCAGGCGCTGCCATCTCCCAGACCGCCTGGCGGGTGTCGCGTACCGCCAGGCGCCTCAGCGTCTATGATTCAGTATTACCATCGTAACCGCCTGGCGGGAAGGCCCCTACCGCCAAGCGCCCCATAATACATACCCCCCTTGTTATCACGCTTCCGCCTAGCGAAACGTAGCTCGTCGCCAGGCGACGCATCAGTACCAGCACACTATTGGTTTTCCTCAGATTCTACAATTCCTTATTTACTTATTGATCAGCTAGCAAATTACGGGTAGACTTACCTCTCTCTAGTGAATACCATTTGATGATCATAACAACTTCCTACTTACCATAACTCTAATCACATTATGGCACCCCACACTCCGTTCCCATCTTCTTTTCACAAAAGTATGTATCTTCTCATATAGATTCAAGACATCTATTCTGTTCGCTCATTCATACACACTTAAAGTCAGAGGTTTTACTATTAATCTCACTACCATTGTTCATATCAAAATTCTTATAGTTCGTCTCCATCATTCTTTCCTTTTCAACATTACCTCTACGTCACTCCGCTCTTATCTATCACCCTTCACTTCCATAATATTGATTCCACATTTTCACAACTATACATCTACTACAATATTCCCAACTCCTAAAACTTCTACTTCATATAAGGTAGATATACATCTCGAATTCCCTCTTCACTAAATCCAAAAACCCCATTTTTTGGTATAGCGCCTGGCGGTAGTCTCGGTACCGCCAGGCGGCACATAGCAGTTCTGGAAAACTCCCAACGTTGTTGCACCTAGAAACTCTCCTCGTCTTTATTTCAACAAGTTCATCAATTCTCGAACCTCAAACAGTTCTTAGTACAATATCACACGTAACATGAAACCCAATTCAAAATGTCAATAATTCCAATCTTTCATCCCAACTCATAAACCCTAACTCCCGTCCATGCAAATTCATATAACTTCCCCTTTCAATCACGCATAATTTCAACAAGACCTTACCTCAATTCACTCACAACAACTGGGATCGTACTTTCATCCAATTAGAATCACCCTAGCGACCTCAAAATACCAAAAACGAATGTAATAGACTCACGTCGCCTGGAGGTCATTCACTCCCGCCAGGCAGCATAAAAAAGAAACCCAAAACACTGATTTAGCCTTGCATCGCCTGGCGGTCGGGACCTTTCATCTCCCGTTAGGCAGTTTCTGGGAAATTCCAGAAACCCAGAAAAATATGACGTAAACAGAAATACACTCATGCACAGCATAATTATATATCAGACAAATATACTAATTACACAACTTAACGTGAAACTCCCCTAACCTGATCTCCTTTGCTATACTTGAAATCCTCAAGCTCTTTCCTTTGATCACCAATGGCCACTCTTGAATTTCCTCAACCCTGCCTCCAAATTCACTCACGCCAGTCCCCCTCTCACTCACTTTTTGTCTCTATTTTCTAGGTCTATGTTCAGCCTTGCAAAACCTTGCCTAAACCCTCACTTTTGCCTTTTAAACTAATGCTTTAGGTTAACCCAAGAATTTAAAACGAAAATTCAACTTATTAACTTTTAATAGCCATTCATATCACGTTATGAATTGTGATTGCAGCCCCCCCCCCTTGGCTGATTCCAATAGGTTTCTGTTAACCTTTCCAATTCCATCCAAAGTTAACATTAGCAAAAGAAAAATAAGTTTCATTTAGACTTACCAAGGTTTGAACCCATGACCACTTAGTCATCATTCAAGTGCATAACCAATTCAACCAATCATGTTTCATGCTAACAATCATAATTCAGACATCATATCATACCAGAACATGATTTCACAGATTTAAATAATAAAACAATAACACAAAAGTTAGCATACATAGGACTCGAACCCAAATCCTCTCACACAATCAAAGTACTCTCAACCACATGAGCTAGCACTTTTCCACATCATACCAACCATAATTTAATGTCATAATTATTTCCCCTCCCGCATTTATTAATTATTTATTTATTTAATTAATTAAATTCTACGGGTCTTACACTCACGACTGCCGGGCAGTTTCTAGGCAAAAACCCAGAAACTACGAAAAACAACGTAACAGAGGAAATTTTGATCATTCATATGCATCTTAATCATACAGTATAACACAAAAATAATTATAGAACATGAACACACATAAAAGAATTCCCCTAACCTGGAATTCTTCCTCCCAATTTGAAATTCCCAACTTAATTTGTGCTTCTTGCAAGTGTTCCTTTGTTTCACCACAAAAATGCCCCAAAACTCTTGTACCAATGCCAACAATGGTCGCTTTGATCACTCCTCTTCTCAGTGCACTCACAACAACAGTTTACCCACTCTCCTCACTGTCTTCTCACTCCATCATTAGAGGAATAAATGCCATTTACTCTCTAAAACGAAAATTTGTATAAAGGAGGCTTAATGACTATTCTTTAGTCATTAACAAGGTGTTTTACAGCCTACCTGGCTGCCCCTCTTGGCAACTAGGGTTCCTCTACCTCTTCATATTCATTCCAAAATAAAATTTGGCAAAAATAAAGTTTATTTTTGTTCTTAGCAAGGTTTGAACACATAACCACTCAATTGCAAAGCCAATGCACAACCAATTCAACCAATTCATGTTTCATGATAATTCTTATATTTTTAGGATTACATTATCACTAATCACATTCAAACATCTCATTAAAATAATGCACACAATAAAATATCATACAATTTGGCATACATAAGACTTGAACCCAAGTCCTCTCACACAACCAAGTACTCTTAACCACTTGAGGTAGTACTTTTTCACATCATAACAATCCGCATTAAATGCCTTAAAGGCTCCTACTACCCGCATTTACTAAATAATTATTTATTTAATTATTTAAATTTCTCGGGTCTTACAATGTCTAGCCTTATTAATACATATAAAACAACTTACAAAAGACAACTTACAAAAATTTAATTACAAAAGAACTTGAAAAAAAAAATTCAAAAATACAAATCGAAAAAGGTTACCACAACATAAGCACTTTGAAACCTAATTCACGGCACAACACAATACTTTTGAATCTTTGAAATCTTTTAAGCACTTAGAAATTGCGTAATGATATCAAGAACCAATTATATATATATATATATATATATATATATATATATATATATATATATATATATATCATTACTTAAAATTTCTTCTAGCAATAACATTAATACACTTTCTACGGAGATTTGAAAACCCAATTCATAAAACAAAAACTAACACATACAATCAATTATATTATATGGTAATCGATTATCCTAATTAATTTTTAAAAGTATCTTGCAATATCTCTCAAAAAACAAATATATATCTCTCTTTTTCATTAGTTAAATGTTCTTCACAAAACTCATAATACACTTTTCGAAGATTTCAAACAAACTTATAATGCACTTTTCTTAAATCTTATTAATACAAGATATGGAATAACAATAAAAAAATGATAGAGAAAGAAAAACACACAAGAATTTATACTACTTCATATCGCTATTGATCTTACATCCAATCTTAGCTTTTTGCTCAAGAAAAATTGGTTCCACTAAACAAAACAAGAGTTTGTACAAACAAAACAACAATTACAACACTCTTAGAGGATATTAGGCTCAATCTTTCACTAAATGTCAAAGAGGATTTCTACACTATCCAGGTTCAAGAGGATCGTAACCTTATCCTCTCTTTGACTACGAAAGAATACGTCTAGCCTTATCAATCTATACAAAACAACTTACAAAAAAATCTATTGAAACACATAGTAGATTATAAAAGACAAAAGAACTCAAAACAAATCCTAAAATACAAATCAAAAGATGTTACCACAGTAGAAGCACTTTCAGACCTAATTGACAACACAACACAATACTTTTGAATCTTTCAAATCTTTTGAGCATTTAGAAATTATGTAATGATATCAAAAAGCAATTATATATCTCTTTGTTTCATTACTTAAATTTTTTTCTAGTAATAACATTCATAATTTTTTTATAGAGATTTGAAAACCTAGTTCTTAAAACAAAAACTAACACATATAATCAATTATATTAGATGGAAATTAATTATCCTAACTAAATTTTAAAAATAGCTTACAACATCTCTCAAAAAACAATCATATATCTCTCTGTTTCATTACTTAAAAGTTCTTCACAAAACTTACAATGAACTTTTTTAGGATTTCACAAAACTTATAATGCTTTTTTCTGAAATCTTATTGATACAAGATATGGAATAGTAATAAAAGACGATAGAGAAAGAAAAACACAAAAGAATTTATACTCATTCAAAGAGGATTTATACCCTATCCACTTTCAAGAGGAACTTACCCTTATCCACTCTGATAGACGTCCTTGGTGTAGGAGAGGAAGGAGATCCATGGAAGACACCAAAAAGAAGATGAAATGCAGCAGAAATGAAGATAAGAGCAAGAAGAGCTCTAGGCAATGGAGGTTTTTGGTGAAGATGAAGAGTAGAAGTGGAGCTATGGTATGGAAGGTGGCTAAAGGAGATGAAGGAGAAGGTTAGCCATGTATGCTCTCAAAATAATAGAAGAGTGGAGTGATCTCAACACAAACATTCTATTAGAAATTTCAAGAGTTAAAATGTACAAATGGTCTACTTTTGGCTTTTATATGTGAGCCTAAAAGCTAGACTAATTCTTGGCCCTTAGATCAAGCTTGGAGGAGAAGCTTTAATCATCACCCTTGGATGGTGGCTTGGACAAGGAGGCATCTTCCTAGCCTTTGGATGAAGACGTGGAAAAGAAGACACTCTCTTAGCCCTTGGATGAAGGAGGTACATGGGTGGAGTGTGGACTTGGCTCCATGGGATGCATGATCCATGAGGTGTAGGAAGGAATGTTGACTTCCACTTAGTCCACCTTTGACCTTTGGTAGCTCATGGCCAAACCTCCTATTGGGCTTAGTCAAGCCCAATTTTATCAATTCAACTATACATTGTTTGACTTATTATTCTAGAAAAACAAGGACTAAACAATGACCCAATTTAAATCTATACTACTTCCTTCATGCATCATCTCATATTTTAGAGATTTCTTTAGCCCGTGTGAATAATGTAAGAAGCCCATGATTGACTTGATCATCTTGTGAGAGGCCCATGTGAATCTTTCTCATCATGCTTCTAGTAATTGGGCCTTGATGTGGGCTTAGGCTTGTTGATGCACTTGAGCTTGGGCTTGTTGGGGTCACATCACACTCTTTGACTACGAAAGAAGACGTCTAGCCTTATCAATCTACTGAAACACATAGTAAAATAAAAAACATAAAAGAACTTGAAAACAATCCAAAAAAACAAATCAAAAGAGGTTACATTAGCAAAAGCACTTTGAAACCTAGTTCACAACACAACACAATACTTTTGAATCTTTCAAATCTTTTGAGCACTTAGAAATTGCATAATGATCTAAAAAAATTATATATCTCTTTGTTTCATTACTTAAAAGCTCTTGTAGCAATAACATTGATACTCCTTTGTAGAGATTTGAAAACTAAGTTCATAAAACAAAAACTAACATATATAATTAATTTTATTAAATGGTAATCGATTATCCTAACTCCTTTTAACAAATCGTTTGCCAACATCTTAAGATAACCTTAGGTCTCTCTTTATCTAAAACATGCTAGTTAGTACTTCACACCACCTTACTTTTACCTTGATGTACAACTCAACCAACTTTATCATATACGGCTTCTGTAACACTATGAAAATTTGACACTCTTGGTCAACTATCCACAACCATCCCTATAGCATCGCACCTATTTTACTGACCTTAACCAGTTAACATAGTCCATAACAATGTTATCCCATTTCCAAGATAAAAATTTAAACTATTACAAGAACAAAACTAATTTCGATACTCCACCTTCACTTTCTAAGTCACTAACTTGTAATCATTCCACAACAACAACAATCTTGGTTTAACTCCATCACTTGAAGACCTACAAACTTCCCCTTTGAACTTTAAAACTCAACCTTTTCTCAACTTGAAATCACTCGCTTGATAAGTACGTAGCAACTCTATGGTACATTCCAAACTAGGATCTTTTATTTTCCTTTTCCCCAACCATTTTAGAGAAACTCACTAGTTATAGTCAGGTGTACATAAATGAAATCTCCTCACAATTTCACCTCAAGCTTGTATCCTTATAATTCTCCACCAATTCTTACTCTTTCCTCGTCAAACCAAGAACTTGAACCATATTTATGTTTAAAGCATCTATTATCATGTTTTCACTTATAGGATGACACCACAACTCAAAACCATAGCTTTTAAGGAACTCTATGTACCTCTTTGTCTATTGTCCACCTTCCTCTGGTCAATTCAACACTTCCAACTCTAGGCGTGACATGCCAAAACGTACTTGGCTGGCCCGTTTTGACACCCATAAAGCCCATGAGAGCCTTAGTCAACAAAACGCACATTAGCATTGTTGCAAGGCCCAAAACCCTAACCCTAACCAAAGTGAGGACGCGTAGTATGAAAAGAAATATAGTAGTTGTTACCTCTTGGACACACTTGTTGTTCTCAAATCTTATTCCTTCGAAACGATAGGGTTTTGTAGAGTCTATTCCTTCTTTCGTATTTCTTTCTCTTAACCGCCAACACTTTTCTTTTCACGTTCCTCTAATCTGAAATGGAAAGGTCTAGATCAACATCTACTCCCATATAACAAAAGTTATATGATCATCGGAGGTGGTAAGCACAACCACAAAGATTCAAGGGTGAGCTGACCATGTAACACATCATATAACAATGTATATCATCATACAACTCACCTAGCATTACCACAACATAACATAAATTCATACAAGATACCAACTTCTCAAAACCACAACACGTAATCATCTACATATTATCACCAAGTAATATCAACGGTATGACATTCTCTTATAACCAACCATTGTAGCTTTCCTGCAAAATAACTTCACCTGCTTTCTATAGACTTACAAGAACTAACTCCACCCACTCAACAAAGCCTTGGGTAGGAACACTTTTGCTAAGCTCATGCTAAAGACTTATGACGGAATGAAACCTTCTAGGTAAAAGAACCGTCCTGGTTTTACACTTATCAGAAAATTCATATCATTCCCTCACATATGTATACAAATGCATACTACATCTTATCACAAGAACAACATACCTTAACTCATAATGCAATAAAATCATATCATGCTACATATATATACATATAACCACATCCTCATACGAGTAACCCCACATTATAATATCATGTCATACATCATCACAAAATATCACATAACCCAAGTTATACATGTATTATCACCATAACACCTGCAATATCATTCAATTAAGCAAAATAAAAAAACAAACAATCCAAAGCCCAGCGCCATTTCCCTCGTATAACCCACCACCCAACATTGGAAACCCAACGCTCAATGCCTAATGCCTCGTAAAACAGAACACTTAGTACTAGAGGCCAACGCTTAGCGCCCAATGCTCAATGCCCAACACTCAAGGCCTAACATTGCACACACAAAAATGAGAAAACATCATTTTATGCACAAGGTACCATTTCCACACATTCTCGCAACAAAAAATATGCACAAAACATTCTAAACTTTCCCCTACCATATACTTACCTCTCGAAGCAAAACACATGCATCACAATACTTATCACAGTATTGACATCCTACATCAATTCTAAAAAACCCACAGAACCCATAT
>Ga0214544_1002504_pt1 | contig 38612 bp, 25 predicted proteins | sample CNSS3metaG_FD_160074 | JGI IMG/M metagenome (GOLD analysis project Ga0214544, IMG submission 160074) | Root nodule microbial communities from cowpea collected in UCLA plant growth center, Los Angeles, California, USA - CNSS3 | ecosystem: Host-associated > Plants > Roots > Nodule | place: USA...
GATTGGTAAGAAACCTAATCTCAATCTTATGAAAATGACATGTTATATAAAAGTATCCTAACTTATTCCCTTTATCATAGTTCAATTATTGGACATAACATGTTGTCAGGGAGATCAACGACTAAGGTAAAATGTCTTGCATGGTGTTCCCTCCAAGTTTGATATTTCTATCCATATATTTATAATTGTTTGATTTGATTTTCTTCATTAATTGATTTTAATGTTGTTGATATAATGTAGTGTAATAGACAAACCGACTCATATGAGTGCGGTTACTATATAATGCAATGGATGACAACAATTGTGCGTGCCCGTATTACAACTAATTGGGAAACGGTAATATATTTTTGAATTAAAACAATTACTTTGCCATATTCTAAAGTTTGGTATACAAAAGTTGTCTTTCTATATACTAACTTAAGAGTCCTTTGCCAATTCCCATGAAGTCCATAAAGTTTGGTAGGATAGCATTTGCAAAATTCATAATTCAAATGTACAATAGTATTGATTAGGATATATGTATTTCGATTGTGTACATTTCAATTATCTTTTAAATGTTTTTGGATTATGGAGGTTTGAGAAAATATTCTGTTATGGTTGTGCTGCTGTGAAATATGTTGTGTGAACAATATATGCAGGTTTAAATGTGGGAATCAATATAAAACAGAAAATTTATTTAAAAAAAAAAGCAATGGAATATGCTTCGGTTGCTACCAAGACCGAGGCAAAAAAACTCACATATGGCCTCAGTTCTTACCATAACCGAGGCCAAAAGGTCTGCGAAAATTTTAATTAAAAAAAAATATTTTTAACCTATGGCCTCGGTCCTATCTGACCCGAGGCAAAAAACTGGGTATATGGCACCGGTTTGGAGACAACCAAGGCATAAAACTGGGTATATGGCTTCGGGTGATAACCGAGGCTAAAAGGGGTACCTTTTGGCCTCGCCCCAATATGCCTCGGTTCCAGACCCGAGGCAAAATGTGGAAAATAACCGGGGCAGAAAGCCCTTATTGCACTGGTGTGAAACAAAGACTGTTCCATTTCTATTAGGCAAAAGAAACTCATAAATGTCTGACAGAATGTACAACCGACAGTAATCTTCTACATCAAGACACTCACACTCAGTCAAGAGATAATTATATAGTATAGTAACTGTTACCTTTTTTCAGAAAATTTCTTCCTACAAACACTATCAACGCCAACCTCCTCTAAATCAATTCTATCTCCATAAACTCTCAACCTCAGACCTACACATACGTCTAATAACTTAAACGCTACAAATTCGGAGTTAATCATGAAACCTCCTCTACTCTCCACCCACACATTAATTAACTCACAAAGAAGCTTTCGACTAATCTTAACTCTTTCATGCAACAAAACAAACAACAAAAACGGTGTTCCTTGAATACATTGTTTTTTCTCCACACTTAACTTTTTGTTCAACAAACCAATATATTGTGTTCTACAAGAATGCTTGAAATTAATCTACAAATATTCATATTAAAAACCATAGGTTAAACTTATTCTACTAAAATATAAATTAAGTTACAAAGCAACAAAAAATAAAATATTTGACTTATATAACTACAATCTCCAACCTTACAACCTTCACTACCTTCGGAACCTTCACTAACGTCACCCATGTCAACTGACCTGAAATTATGAAACGCATTAACCAAATTTAAACAAATTCGGCACAGATCAATCAAATTACACACAACATAGTCAAAAACCAACAAACTAACTTTCTAACATCCAACAACACAAATCCAATTTGCTTTTTGTACTCACCCAAGCGTAAATGTCGAAACCAACAAACTCACTTTCTAACATCCAACAACACAACTATAGTTCGCATTTTGTACCCACCCGACCTTAACTGCCGAAACGCTTCTTCTTCAAAAGCATTCGTACATTCGAAGCATTTTTGCTTACACAAACCCGTTCACATTTCGAATTAACACTCCACAACAACATTTAGGATTGAGAGAGCATCGATTTAGGGAACAACAACACATAAAAAGGACATTTCAATCGAGGAACAAGAACATACGATAATAGGGTTTCATTTGGGGAAGAACAACACAAAAATACGGGATTGCAATCGGGGAAGTAAAACATACCAAGTTGGTCTTTGATTTGGAGAAGAACAACACCAAAATTAGGGCTTGCAATTGTGGAGGAAGCTGCAGCAGCGATTAACAGCGATTGTGGAGGAAGCTGCAACAGCCACAAAGCCCGCCTCTGTTTTCCTTTCCCAAAACCGCACTCTCTGTTTTCCCAAAACTACAATCTTCACTTGTTTTTTCTCAGTTTTCCTGTGCGAGCGCGTGACCTACAAACCATTCATAACCTCATTCGTCAGTTCTCTTTTCATACTTACAAAACATTAAAATAACCCATGCCACGTAGGCGGGTAAAATTTGGGTCAAAAAGCTTAAACATTGTGTCATTATCCTTTGATATACAAGCTCTATCAATGAGTAAATAACTTCCTGCTCTTTCATTTCATCTAAAAGATATTTAGCAGCCACAATAAATAACAAAATGAAGAATAAAAAGAACCAGTTAAAGAGTATCATAAGAAAGTGAACCAAATCATTCAAGAATATCATCAAATAAATTTTTATTCATTAGAATTGACCTTTTGATTGATTATGTCTACAAGGACCGTGCTGAGCCAAGGTGATTTCAAAAAGCAAATGGGCACACTATTGAAATTGAACATGAAATATGCAAGTTCTGGTTTGCCTATATATGAGATTTTATTGCTGCCTTTCACATCGTAAACTATGACCACATTTATTACATCATTAAGCATACTTGCAACAGGCTCAATTAAATATGCTCTGTTTCTATAATTATTTTTCCTATATACTTACAGGAAAGTAAATAAGAAAAACGGTAGGTGAAATAAATTTATATTCCTGACCCTGGAGAAAATTTATGATAGAAGTACTTCTACAAAATGAAAAACTAGTATTCCATTTAACAAGTCTTGATTCTCAACAATTGAATTTTTAATTAATATACCTATGCTGAATTTGCAAAAGGCATCCGACCATGAACTTTGCCTTTTGAAAAGGAGAAAGCGGTAGATTTCCAACTAAGCATCTTCAATCTCAACGATCAAAATTTTTAATACATATCCGAAGGTTTATTTTGATATATAGCAGGTACTCTCGGAGCATAAAAAGGTAAATTGAAGAGAGTTAATTAAACCAGGCCAAATCTCCCTCATCAAGAACCAGCCCAGTTTTTTGCTGTTGAGATAATGGCATTAGCCGTGGTCGGTGGTGCGCTACTTTCTGCTTTCGTTGACGTTCTTTTCGAAAAGCTTGCCTCTCCTGAGGTTGTTAACTTGATCCGGGGAAAGAAGCCTGATAAGTTGCTCCAAAAGGTGAAGAACCAATTGATAGTTGTTAGAGTTGTGCTTGCTGATGCTGAGAAGAGACAAATCACAGACTCCACTGTCAAAGAGTGGCTCGATCTTCTCAAAGATGTTATCTATGAGGTTGATGACTTACTTGATGAAGTTTCTACTAAAGCTGCTACCCAAAAGGAGGTAAGCAATTCCTTTTCTCGCATTTTCAACAGGAAAAAGATTGTTAGTATTAGTAAGTTGGAAGAGATGGTTGAAAGGTTAGATGATATTCTAAAACAAAAGGAGAGTCTTGATTTGAAAGATATTCCTGTGGAGAGCTACCAGCAATGGAAAGCTCAACCAACATCTCTGGAAGATGGGTATGGTATGTACGGTAGAGACAAAGATAAGGAGGCCATAATGCAATTGGTGTTAGAGGATGGCACTGATGGTGAACAGGTGTCTGTGATCTCTATTGTAGGCATGGGTGGGGTTGGGAAAACCACTTTGGCAAGATCTGTGTTCAACGATGGCAAATTGAAGGAACAGATATTTGATTTAAAGGCATGGGTTTGTGTTTCTGATATATTTGATATGGTGAAGGTCACAAAAACTATGATAGAGGAAATTACCAAAAAGCCTTGTAAATTGAGTGATCTAAATGCCCTTCAACTTGACCTGATGGACAAACTGAAAGGAAAAAGATTCTTGATTGTCTTGGATGATGTTTGGATTGAGGATTTTGATAACTGGAGTACTCTTACAAAACCATTTCTAAGCGGGATTAGAGGCAGTAAAATTCTTGTCACAACCCGCAATGAAAGTGTGGTTGTTAGAGTCCCTTTTCAAACTGTTAAAGTACATCATCTAAACCAATTGTCAAATGAAGATTGTTGGTTGGTATTTGCAAACCATGCATTTCCCCTCTCAGAAGCCAATGAGAAAAGAGGAACCCTTGAAAAGATTGGGAAAGAGATTGTTAAAAAGTGTAATGGGTTGCCTTTAGCAGCACAATCGCTTGGAGGGATGTTGAGAAGAAAGCAGGCTATTAGGGATTGGATTAATGTACTTGAAAGTGAGATCTGGGAACTTCCTGAAGGTCAGTGTAAAATTATTCCAGCACTCAGAATTAGTTATCATCATCTCCCTCCACATTTAAAGCGGTGTTTTGTTTATTGCTCACTGTACCCCAAAGATTATGAATTTATAAAAGATGAACTGATCCAGCTGTGGATGGCTGAAGATATAGTAAAAGCACCCAAAAAAGGAAAGACTTTAGAAGAAGTTTGTCACGAGTATTTTGATGATTTGCTTTCGAGATCCATTTTCCAATGTTCAAGTAGTCGGATTTGGGGTAATTGTTTCGTAATGTATGACCTCATGCATGACCTAGCGACATCCATTGGTGGGGAATTTTATTTCAGGACAGATGAATTTGGAAAAGAAACCAAAATTAGTAAAAAGACTCGTCATTTGTCTTTTACAAGGTTCAGTGATCCAGTCTCCGATATTGAAGTTTTTGACACAGTTAAATTTCCAAGAACATTCTTGCTGACCAATTATGTCTTTTCTCCATTCAACAACGAAATGGCACCACATATTATAGTGTCCATGCTTAAGTACTTGAGAGTTTTATCGTTTTGTCACTTCCAAAGTCCGTTTGCTCTGCCTGATTCAATTGGTCAATTGATCCATTTGCGTTATGTAAATCTCACTGGTACAAGTATAAAATCTTTGCCGGAGTCAGTGTGTAATTTGTACAATCTACAAACCTTGAAGTTGTCTTTTTGCTATAAGCTGACTAAGTTGCCTAGTGCCATGCAAAATCTTGTAAACTTGCGTTATCTTGAAATTCTTGATATTCCCATAAAAGAGATGCCTAAAAGGATGGGGAAACTAAATCAGTTACAGAAGTTGGACTTCTATATTGCAGGCAAGTATGCAGAGAATAGCATCAAAGAACTGGGAGGACTTCCATACCTCCGTGGTTCGTTTTCTATTAAGGGACTGGAGAATGTTACCAAAGGTGAAGAAGCATTGGAGGCCAGGATAAGGGATAAGAAACATATTACCCATCTATCCTTGGAATGGTCTATAGTTAATGACAATATCATCGACTTCCAAATTGAACTAGATGTACTCAGCAAGTTACAACCCCACTAAGACCTGGAATCGCTGTCAATATATGGTTATAAAGGAACCAGATTTCCGAAATGGATGGGGAACTTTTGCTACTGCCACATGACACGTCTAAGTTTATATAATTGTAACAACTGTTGCATGCTTCCTTCAATGGGACAACTACCATCCCTCAAGTTCCTCAATATTTCAGACATGAATTCGCTGAAGACTATTGATGCAGAATTTTTTAAGATGGAAAATTGTTCGTCTGTGATACCCTTTCCCTCCCTTGAGCGTCTAGAAATTTCTGATATGCCTTGTTGGGAGGTGTGGAATTCCTTTGATTCAAAAGCTTTTCCTGTGCTTAAGTGCTTTTATATAACTGATTGCCCCAAACTAAAGGGAGCTTTGCCAAATCACCTTCCTGCTCTTCAATATCTAAGCATTGTAAATTGCGAGCTTCTTGTCTCCTCTGTCCCAAGGGATCCCACCCTTCGATCATTAGAGATACGCAAAAGCGAGAAAGTAGTGTTTCATGAGTTTCCTCTTTTGGTTGAAAGTGTAGACGTAGAAGGAGGCCCAATGGTAGAGTCCATGATGGAGGCCATCACTGACATCCAACCTACTTGCCTCAAATCTTTAACATTACAGAACTATTCGTCAGCCTTATTGTTTCCAGGTGATCGTCTTCCTGCATCGCTGAAAACTCTTCGTATCAGTGGTTTAACCAAAATGAAATTCCCGATGCAACACAAACACGAATTACTGGAATCACTGTCAATAAATAATAGTTGTGAATCGCTGACATCTCTTCAATTGGCTATCTTCCCAAATCTCACTACTCTTAGAATCACAAACTGTGAAAATATGGAATCACTTTTGGTCTCAGGATCAGATTCGTTGAAGAGTTTGAACTCTGTTGAGATTGGCCACTGTCCCAACTTTGTATCATTCTTGGGAGAAGGATTGTCTGCGCCCAATTTGACTTGTTTCAGTGTTTATGATTGTGATAAGTTGAAGTCGTTGCCCGATCAGATGGGAACTCTTGTCCCAAAGATGGAAAATCTTAACATATCCAACTGCCAACAAATTGAGTCATTCCCTGTAGGAGGTATGCCGCCTAACTTGATAAAAGTTTCGATCAGCAATTGTAAGAAACTAGTGAGCGGTAAAGCATGGGTATGCATGGACATGGTTACCTCTCTCGATGTGTGGGGACCATGTGATGGCATCAAGTCCTTCCCAGAGGAGGGTTTGCTGCCTCCCTCCCTTAAGTCTCTACGTCTCTGTAACCTCTCAAGTCTGGAGACTCTGGACTGCATGGGCTTTCTCCATCTCACATCCCTACGCGAATTGTACATTAAAAATTGCAAAACGCTGGAGAATGTCGCGGGAGAAAGGCTGCCTGTCTCTCTAACAAAATTAATTATTATGGGGTGTCCCTTGCTGCAAAAACGATGCCACAAAAAGGACCGCCACATTTGGCCTAAAATCTGCCATGTCCGTGGGATAAAGATTGACGGTAGATGGATATAACGAGCAAGGATGATGAGCTGGTAATTCTCCTTCTTTCACTTACTTCATCAACCTCTAACCATCAAAAACTTCTTCTGTCTGTGTTATCTTTCTTGTCTTTCTCCTTTCAAATTTATCTTAATTAATATTGCATTCATTCAACTAGCCTTAAATTAGTTAATTGTTCAGTTTCATACTTGACTGGAATTGCAAGTGTAATGGAAACCTAACATTTTGTATTTATGTTATTTACAGTGAGCATTCATGTCATTTTCGATTAAACGTAGTCACTGAACAGTTTTTATGTGTGGTCAGTGCCAAGATTCTGCTAAGTATTGTGGTGAATTTGGGAGACAGATGATTCCACTGAAATTTCATTTAGAAGGGTAAATTGAAGTAATGTTATCCATTCATGTTTTCTAAACACAAGTTTATAATTGTTTTATATAAAATAAATCAAACAGCTGATTGAGGTCAAAATTAAATTCATGACTAGAAAGGTGGTATTTGTTTTTCAGACATGCTGGATTGGCTTGGAGAAACTGCACCGGTCCATGGGTTTAAATTCAACTTTGAATAAGATCCCAACAGCTTGAATTTTAGTTGGAAGGTTTTACATGGTGTACAAGGTTGCGGATGAAAGCTATACAAACCAAAAGGTTTACCTCTTATTATTGATTTTGCAGTCAGCCATGTCAAATGCCCTGCTAGACACATCTGAAGTTCGTTTGTAGGAAATTGTAATATACTGCCCTCTAGCAGGTCAGCACTTATGGATTGAGTTCTTGAAAGTAAATTCTATCTTTAGTGCCAATTCAAATGAGACATATTTATGGAAGTCAAATAAATTTTGAAATGAAACTGCACTACAATAGTTCAAGCTCAGCTTAATCATGGCCATGAATTTCTTTTCTTTTCATACTTTTGAAACGTCATAAATTCATAATATTCTCATATATATGGAATGTGTTCATCCTACTTCAATTGAACCATACGTGAACTGCTCTGCTGGTTTAACCCATTTTTTTCATAGTTGAATTCAATCTAGCTACTGCAATAAAACAGGTCAAACCTGTATATTCTGTCATCACAATTTATTGTTACGAGCTTCTCTTGTCATCTCTAAAATTTAGTTCATGGCGTTACAATCACATGGTAGAGATGCTGCACACACAGCATAAGCTTTGCAGCAAATTGTATCAGTAGATGCATTGTCATGCAAATAATATATTACAAAAAATATTACTTTCAGGAAAACTTGAAGTAAAAGCTCATATTTTCATGTGCGCAAAGTTGAGGTTCATGGCCAAGTGGTGGAGGAACTGAGGGCAAGGTCTGAAATGGAAGAGTGCGTCAAATATCTTATATGGGAAAAGGGGAAAAAGGAAATAACTCAGTAGAATAAGATTGATCCTTTACATTAGACTCAGCTTTTTGATGCTTAATATCGAAGTGGAGGGGTGGTTTCATCGGAGCTCATCATGAAGTTCATCGAAGAACAAACATTTTTAAGATTTTGAATCGAAAATATAGTCAAAATTTTATTTAAATTTTTTCATCACTCATATCTCCCAAATCTCCCAACCAATGTCTCTCAAAACACATTTTTTCTTTCATTCATGCATGAAGGAATCTCTCGGATGCATACTCAATCTGTTGTACTTAAATCGGATGCAACTGCACTCATAATTTCTTTGCTTCCTTACTTTTTTTGTTTTAATTATTGTTCACAGCTCGTACACATTTTTTAACATCTGCTTGATAATACTAGAGGTTTCAACTTTCAAGTAGGAAAAAGCAAATATCAAACTTCCAATTGGCTATGAAAATATTTTTATAAATTTTTCATATTATACTTGGAAGATAGATAAGATAATTCAATTTTCATAATTTAACATTATTTTTTTCTTTGACAGCAACAGACACAAGTTCTAGGTTTTACGTTTAAAGGACAAATTTGTTATAGAACGTTTTTTAATGACTATTACAAAATTCTCACACTGTTTATTTATGGTATACGAGCATCATCTGTTTGCATGTTCAGGGTCAGTTAGCTAATTGTTGATTTTGTATTAATCTCTCGGCCATTCAAGAGTGATGACAATCCTGGTTTTTCCAATTTTGTGTTCTCATCATGTGTGTCACTTTATGTATGTTTCTGCCATACATAAGGCTTCTAACTTTGATTTTATAAGAAATTTTAAATATCCATTTGTATCTAATTTGATTGTCTCTTGAGGTATTTATCTTAATCTAATCTAGTAATTATTGTATAGTCTAACTCTATTATGATCTTTTTCAGATTTCACTTGGCATTTAGAGAAGTTTTAAAAATTCAATTACGTGTCACATGTTGAAATTGACTGGTACTGTTCATAGATATGTAGTATTAGACCATGGAATGCATTCTACCTTCAACATAGGACAACTCATTTCCACTTTCAGTCTGAGCTAAATCGCTCGACCTTTGATCTAATGAACTCATCTCAACTTTCACCCTAAGCCAACTTGTCTTGACCTTTAGTTCGGACAAACCCATTTCAACCTTCAACAAAGGCTCTAGCTGGAAAAGTAGGAAAAGTAGCGTTGGTTCCCAGCCCTGGGAACCCACGGATTTCTAGTGTCTAGCAGTACGAAATGGACGCTCGACGTCACCAAGTCACTGGCCTAGCGTTTGGCAATACTATAATGGCACTTGGTAGTGTATTAGAAACAGCAATTTGGGGGAAAATTGATCATGTGCAATTGACTAATTGGGACCTTTCCTTTAGTGTTGTTGATTCCAAATGGTTTTAGAGAGTTCAAAACTGATACCCAATCACTCAAAGCACATATTCAAAATTTTCCTTAAATCTAGAATAAACACAAATCGAATATCAAACAGTTCAATATATAACTCATCAATTCAACACACCATATCACAATTAACTACCAAGATGATTAATTCACACCAAAATCAAAATTCAACATAAACCTAGCTTCTCTTACTTGACAAAGTGGCTCCACAAGCCCAAACAACTCTAAGAACGCCAAAACGCTTCAACTCCACAAGATGTTCTATCGACACATACAAACATCACAAGAACCATAAAGGCATATCGTTACTAATCAGCAAAGACTCGAATAGAAGATGAAAATCTCACATACAAGTAGAAAAAACATCACATGCAACATAAAAAAAAGAAGACCAAGAAAAAATGACTGAAACTTAACTTACGTGGATGGAGAAACTGATCAATCCAAATTGAAGAGCTTGCCACAATGATCACTCCTACGATCTCAAATCTTGAATGAGGCGAACAACAATGATTGAGAACTCTGAGAGAGAAGTCAGAAAACTCTAGAAAAGTTATTTATAGAAAGATTGTGTGTTTTAAAATAATGAAAGTTTTTTATAACAAAACTAAATTATTTACACTAAAATTTTTTAACATTAAAATGATTGAATCTCAGCAAATCCAAGATTTGACATGATATTTAAGACGATTTTATAATTTTTATTTTTTATTATTATTAATTTTTTAAAAAAAAAGAATTAAAGGCCTATGAAAGAGTGTTTTGATTATCAAGCAAGTCCGAGACTTGACATGACATTCAATACTTATATAAAAGAAAGATATAGTTTTTTTATTTTTTGATTTATTATTATCTATTATTTTTAGAGAGAATTAAAACCTATGAAGGAAACCTTTTTATTTATCAAGATAAAAATAAAGGGAAAGAAGTTGAACACTTCAATGACAAATCCAAAATCATCTAACCTGAGAACCCGAAACACATTTAATCATACAACAGTTCAAACGATCATATATTTGATATTATAAGAGAATCATGAAAAGCATTAGGAACAAATGGAATTTACCTTAACGTGACCACCTTTTGCGCGTGCTCTAGTAATAAAAGGAGAGGGGTTTTTCGAATTTGTTCTCTCTGTTGCATTAGAGAAAATTTGTGCTTATATAGGCCCATTGGGGTACCATTGAGATCCTAGTATTTAATTATAATAAAATATATGGGGAAGGAATTGGTCTTATTAAATCGCTGCATAATATCCACGGTAATTATTAACGAAATATTGCCTGTAATTATTGGAATCACATCTTTTGTCACATAAAGATTATGGTCAAATCCTAACATATAATTCATATAATTGATTCTAATTATTACGAGGAATACTTTCTTCTAAATATTAAAATCTTACCATTCTCTAAAAGCATTATTATCGGGAATATTTGCTTCCAATTACAACAATATCTTCCCAGTGTAAATGCAAGATATTTATTCAAATTATTATAAAAAATATTGCTCCTAATATTATACACTTCTCTAAAAATAGAAATTATGAAACGTCCTTTTCTAACATGTCATGTGAAGAGTGTCAATAACAAACCGTGAGGGTAAAAATATCTAAAACATTTGGGCTCATGAAAAGAGTGTTATAATTAAAAATAAATTAGATTCTCCTTCTCTTGGTTTTTTCTTTTTTTTTTCCATGGTAGAATTAAAGTTTAAAAACCTACCATCAATCAAAAAAAAATTATTTTATTTTATTATTTATTTATTTATTTATTATTATTATTATTATTATTATTATTATTATTATTATTATATTCTATATTATTTTTATTATTATTATTTTTTTAACCAAACAAAAACATTTACCCGGACAAAATTGGGTGTTGACAACTACCCCTCTTTACTTAGATTTGACTAGATAATGTGAAATTGAAATTTTCATATTATCATAAGTAAAGATAAAAACACTCATTCCGTTCGGGTTTCAAAAATGAAAAAAAGAGAACTCGACCATTGCCTCGCAGAGGACCGATATAACCAAAGGAAAACCTGGGCTCGACCATTGCCTCTTAGAGGGTCGAGATACCAAAAGAAAACCTAGGCTCGACCATTGCCTCGCAGAGGGACAATATACCAAAAGAAAACTTCGGCTCGACCATTACCTCGTAGAGGGTCGAAATACCAAAATAAACCTGGGCTCGACCATTGCCTCATAGAGGGCCGAGATACCAAAAGAAAACTTGGGCTTGACCACTGCCTCGTAGAGGGCCGAGATACCAAAAGAAAATGTGGGCTCGACCATTGCCTCGCAGAGGGCCGAGATACCAAAAGAAAATTTGGGCTCGACCATTGCCTCGCAGAAGGCCGAGATACCAAAAGAAAACCTAGGCTCGACCATTGCATCGCAGAGGGCCGAGATACCAAAAGAAAACCTAGGGTCGACCATTGCCTCGCAGAGGGCCGAAATACCAAAAGAAAACATGGGCTCGACCATTGCCTCGCAGAGGGCTGAGATACCAAAAGAAAACCTGGGCTCGACCATTGCCTCGCAGAGGGCCGGGATACTTAAAGAAAACATGGGCTCGACCATTGCCTCGCAGAGGGCCGAGATACCAAAAGAAAGCCTGAGCTCGACCATTGCCTCGCAGAAGGCCGAGATACCAAAAGAAAATATGGGCTCGACCATTGCCTCGTAGAAGACCGAGATACCAAAAGAAAATCTGGTCTCGACCATTGCCTCGTAGAGGGCCGAGATACCAAAAGAAAACATGGGCTCGACCATTGCCTCGCAGAGGGTCGAGATACCAAAAGAAAACCTAGGCTCTACCGTTGCCTCGTACAGGGCCGAGATACCAAAAGAAAACCTGGGCTCGACCATTGCCTCGCAGAGGGCCGAGATACCAAAAGAAAATCTGGGCTCGACCATTGCCTCGTAGAGGGCCGAGATACCAAAGAAAACTTGGGCTTGACCATTGCCTCGCAGAGGGCCGAGATACCAAAAGAAACCTAAACTCGACCGTTACCTCGTAGAGGGCCGATATTGAAATGAAAGTTTGTAACCATTTTGTGAAGGGTTCTAATATGAAATCAACGTGTGAAATTCGAAATGAATTTTCTGATAAACAAAACGCATGAATGAAAAAGAATCATTTTTGTTTTTGATAGATTATATGAACACTGTATGCTAGAACTCTAAATGGGAAAAAATGAAACCCACAAAGTTGCCCCAGGTTAGAAACATGAAGAACAAGATATGACTCAGATGGATTGGTTTGGAAATCTTGTTTAACATAAAAAAAAACGTGTATAAAAATCGATGGCAATGTGAATACTTTGACTAGCACAAAAACAAGGTAAGACTAGGCTTGAGGGCTAGACAAAGCTAGGCTTGAGAGATATGCAAAACTGAACTTGGAGGTCAGATAAACTAGGCTTAAGGGGGCTAATGCGAAACTAGGCTTGAGGGTTAGACAAAGCTAGGCTTAGGGCCAATGTGAAATTGGGCTTGGGCTAGATAAACTGGGCTTGCGTGCTAGACATAGCTAGGTTTAGGGGCCAGTGCAAAACTGGGCTTGGGGGCTAGACAAAGCTAGGCTTAGGGGCTAGACAAAGCTAGGCTTAGGCTAGATAAATTGGGCTTTAGGGCTAGACAAAGCTAGGCTTAAGGGTCAATGCGAAACTGGGCTTGGGCTAGATAAACTAGGCTTGGGGGCTAGACAAAGCTAGGCTTAGGGGCCAATGTGAAAATGAGCTTGGGCTAGATAAACTAGGCTTGGGGGCTAGACAAAGCTAAGCTTAGGGGCCAATGCGAAATTAGGCTTGGGCCAGATAAACTGGGCTTAGGGGCTAGACAAATTTAAGCTTAAGGGCCAGTGCGAAACTGGACTTGGGCCAGATAAATAGGGCTTGGAGGCTAGACAATGCTAGGCTTAGGGGCCAGTGCGAAATTGGGCTTGGGCCATACCTAAATGGGCTTGAGGTGGCCAGACGAAACTAGGCTTGGGGCTAGAGAAAGTTGGGCTAGAGGTGGCCAGATGAAACTGGGCTTGGGGCCAGACAAAGCTGGGCTTGAGGTGGCCAGATAAAACTGGGCTTGAGGGGCCAGTGCGAAACTAGGCCTTGGCCAGACTAATTTGGGCTTGAGGATATATGAATGAAGAGGACCATCAATTCGAGAAACATCAAAGAACCAAATTTTGTATCTTTTTCATTTTCTTCGTTTTGAAACAAAAGGATTCGACAACCGTTCATGTGAATGAAGAGGGTTTTGGTCCCAAAAGTGACAAGAATTTTTCATTTCATGAAAAAGAACTATGATGTATGTACATGATGCATGATGATTAAGACATGTTATGAATTTTTCTTTTTGAGCATTTAGATGATTTATGCATGCATGAATATGTTAACATAGTTTGATATGTGCATGAATATATGCTAACATAATATGATATGTGCATGAATATGCTAATATTATATATGCATGAATATGTTGGCATGTTTGTGACTTTTTTTTTTTGAACCAAATACTACATAGAACCTAATTTTGCTAACACATGTTTGGATATTTTTTTGTTTGATAACTGATGTCATGTGTGTGAATGCATGCAGATGCTAACATATGTTATGAATTTTCTTTTTATGAGTGCATGAATATGTTGATGCTTATTATGACTTTCTTTTTCTAACATTTACATGATATATGCATAAAAATGTTGATGCATACTATGTATTTTTTTTAACATTGATTATGATCTCTTTGGAAACATGTTAAACAAAAATAAATTGCCCCAGTGCTTGAAAGAAAATCTTTGAACACTTTTTCAATCTTTTTTTTTTTTTACAATCCTCTTAACATGACAAAATATTTTTCTCTAAATTAAAGCTTTCGAAAAACAACAACCAATCATTGATTTGTGTGGACTTTATTAGGCTTGTATTGTGGCCAAGGTTAAGGGATATAAAAAAATGGATAGTGAAGGCTCAAAATAAATGGTATAAAGCTTATTTAAAACAAGGGTCTTTATCTAACTTTGCACCTAAAATTCATTTGACTACCTTTGTTCATCACTTTTTTCACTTTTTCCAACTCTTGTTTCTTTTTCTTTTTCTTTTTTGCATAACCAATTTTTTTTGTCTTTCCAAATTTTTTTATTTTTTATTGGTGAATTACAAGTCAAATGAAATAGATGCAAATATTATGTTAACTTCAATGGGAAGGTGACCCTTGTTCAGGGTAATTAGAAAGAATTTTGATTTTTTTTATAGGCTCAAAATAGGTAACAAAGGAAGATCATTTTTTTCTTGATAAAGAAACATGGCCACACATCATTTCAACTCATGATTGTTTTAATTTCAAAAGCTTTAATCCAAAAGGAAAACAAAAATCAATCACATTAGAGGTTGCCCTTACTTTTTTTTGTATTATTTTCTTTTTTTTTTTTGTTGTCTTACTTTTTGCCTAGACCGCCCTTTTGGCTTTTCAGTCTAGCAGACTTTTCTTCATTTTTCCTTTTTTTTTTTGTTCAAAGACTTACTTCAATTTTAATTCATTTTAAGGCACATGCCCCTTTATGATGATCCTCCATGGAATACAAAGAAAAAGTTTATTGGAGAAAGGTGATGGGAAATGGGATGGGAAAGGAAGTGAATTTTAGCAATTCCACGTACACAAATTAGAGCAAAGTTTCAAAAGCATGCCACTTTTCATAAAAATTATCCATTTATTCAACAAACTGATTTGACCAAAGAACAAATTATTTTCTTTTTTTTTTCACTTTTCGCAAGATTCCATGAATTTAAAAAAATTGGGAAACAATTAATTTTTAAAATTATTGTAGTGGAACTTTTTTCAAGATATGTTGATGCATGTTATGTGTTATGCAAAGTGACATGAAAATGCAAGATGCTACAAATTTGGAAACTACCTATACACATGCATGTGAGTGTATGTATGGTATGTACTATGCAAGGTGGCATGAAAAACCAATGAGATGAATATTATGCATTATACATTGTGACATGAATACAAAGTGAATCCATGCTACGTGTCAAGTGAATGTAAAAATGTTATTTACCTTAAAACTATGTGCATGGTATCATGCATGAATGAAAACAAAATGTGGATGTAATGCATGTATGCGCCTCGAGAGGCCTTTATTTATACGTTGATGCAAATATGACACAATTAAAAATTAACTACTTAATTTTATATAAAAAAATAGAATATTAAAAAAAAAAAAGAAATAATGCACGCTCCCTTTGTGTCCTAGAAGGTGTATAAAAAATCTATTTTCTAGTCTATGGGCTTTTATCTCACAGGTCTCTAGAGCTGAAGTCAACCTCAAGACATAATCCACAACGATAGGCGACCTAACTGATGTGGCATGTCAAGAGGAAGCAAACTCTAGATGAAGCCTTCTCAATAGTCAAGTAGATTCGAGATCTAGCATAACAATCGTTGGACCTCCACTCCTTACGGCTAACTCAGGTCCGGGTATAGGACCCCAATATTAAAATGAATGCACTAGCCTACCATGTGTAGTGTGTGAAGGGAGCAACCTAAGACTACCCAAACCCACACATGCAAAATAACCAGAAAATTCCCAAAGAGATATAGCAATTGTCTTCTACCCTAGGGTTCAATAATTTTAACAATATAATCATATGAGGACATTAAAGAGTAAACATGGCATCAAGACAGATAAAGATAGATAAATATACATGAAATAAAACAAAAGACAAGGGGAAAACAAATATATAAAAAAACTTATATTTTGCACATTCAACTTATAGGATCAACTCTCAAAAATGTCCCCAGTGTAGTCGCCATCTGTCGTAACCGAGATCGCGGCGGGACGACAAAAATGATTTAAAAAAAGGTACAGAGGAGTCGCTACCATAGTTTATTATGGAAAACTATAGAAAAACCTTAAAAAAGAATGGTCTTTGAAACCAAATTTGGATTCGGGAGTCGGTTACGTGTGGGAAGGTATTAGTACCCCACAACGCCCGTCTTAAGACGGTTCCTTCTTTAATTAAGTGTGCAAGATTGAATTTGATGTTTATAATATTTGTTATTCCCCAAAAAATCAAACAAAATAAAAACACCTACAAAAATATTATTTAAAACAAAATAATTTTTTTATATTTTTGGCGAGGATTGTACTTCGCTCCTACGTATTTCCATTTGGAAAATCAGGGATAACGTAGTTCTTTGTAAAAAAATTGTTGTTTGATATTACTATTTTTTTTTAATTTTCTAGATTTTTATATATATGTATATTTTATTAATATCAAGAGAACCTGAGATTCTACATGATAAAGATTTAGTTATCAAGCAAATCCGAGATTTGACATGATATTTAAGATGATTTTATAATTTTTATTTTTTATTATTATTAATTTTTTAAAAAAATAATTAAAGGCCTATGAAAGAGTGTTTTGATTATCAAGCAAGTCCGAGACTTGACATGACATTCAATACTTATATGAAAGACAGATATAATTTTTTTATTTTTTTATTTATTATTATCTATTATTTTTAGAGAGAATTAAAACCTATGAAGGAAACCTTTTTATTTATCAAGATAAAAATAAAGGAAAAGAAGTTGAACACTTCAATGACAAACCCAAAATCATCTAACCTGAGAACCCAAAACACATTTAATCATACAACAATTCAAACGATCATATATTTGATATTATAAGAGAATCATGAAAAGCATTAGGAACAAATGGAATTTACCTTAACGTGACCACCTTTTCGAATTTTTTCTCTCTGTTGCATTAGAGAAAATTTGTACTTATATAGGCCCATTGGGGTACCATTGAGATCCTAGTCTTTAATTATAATATAATATATGGGGAAGGAATTGGTCTTATTAAATAGTTGCATAATATTCACGGTAATTATTAACGAAATATTGCCTGTAATTACTAGAATCACATTTTCTGTCACATAAAGATTATGATCAAATCCTAACATATAATTCATATAATTGATTCTAATTATTACCAGGAATATTTTCTTCTAAATATTAAAATCTTACCATTCTCTAAAAGTATTATTATTGGGAATATTTGCTTCTAATTAAAACAATACCTTTCCCGTGTAAATGCAAGATATTTATTCAAATTATTATAAAAAATATTGCTCCTAATATTATACACTTCTCTAAAAATAGAAATTATGAAACGTCATTTTCTGACATGTCATGTGAAGAGTCTAAATAACAAATAGTGGGGGTAAAAATATCTAAAACATTTGGGCTCATGAAAAGAGTGTGATAATTAAAAATAAATTAGATTCTCCTTCTCTTGGTTTTTTCTTTTTTCCCATGGTAGAATTAAAGTTTAAAAACCTATCATTAATCAAAACATATTTTTTATATTTTATTTTATTATTTATTATTATTATTATTATTATTATTATATTCTATATTATTTTTATTATTATTATTATTTTAACCAAACAAATACATTTACCCGGACGAAATTGGGTGTTGACAACTACTAAAACAACTTTTTCTAAGATTTTATATTTATATAATAATGACTACAATTACAAATGTACAATAATAGTACTTATTTGCTTAATGTTATGAATTAATGGTCGTCCATTTGATACAGTTACTTATATGATTGATATTCATATGATCCATTACCCTTTATGTAAATATTTGTATTAACTATTTGATTTGTATATATAAATAGGACTCTTCCTATTAGTAATAAGATACAAAAAGTTGTTCCACATCCTCTCATTCCCTATTCTTCCTTTACTTCTTCTCTCTATTATTAGCTTTATTTTATAAGGACAAAGTTTTGCATGTCTTAATCTAGGTTCTTCCTAATCCTTTCTTCATTTATAATTTTATCTTGTATTATTATTTTTGTCATAAGAATGGTTTGACTTTATCGATCTTCATCTTAAATTATTGTTATTATTATTATTATTATTATTATTATTACAATTATTTTATGTATTAATTCTAAACATGTCAAACCTTGCAAATTTTGCATTTGTGACCCTTGATATTACAAGGAAGAATTAATTATATTGGATTTTAAATGTTGAAATACATTTAGATGAATGGGTCTTGGTGATACCATTAAAGAAAGAAATAAAGCAACTGAGCAACTAATTTGCTTCTATGACAACAACATTGTGAAAAGAGATTTCACAAATATTATGAATTTATTTCATGTCTTTGTATGGTTGAACAAAGCAACGAAGCTTTTGATGAAAAATCATGAGATCTTCCCAATTGATTCTACTCCATTCCCAGAAGTTAATGCAATAATAAATATTATGAATTTATTTCATGCTTTTGTATAGTTGAACAAAGCAATGAGTTTTGGATCAAAAATCATGAAACCTATTTAATTGGTTCTGCTTCATTTCCAGAAGTGAATGCAGCAACATATGATTTATATTTTCATGATTGTGATATTGATTATGGACATGATTATAAAGGAAATTTCAAAGACACATTTTGTCACCAAAAGTGGCACACTAATATGAAAAAGGAAAAAGAAAAATGTGAAAATATTGGCAAATAAGATGAAAGTATATATTATCATTACGATGGTAAAGACCATTTGAATTGTACTTGTACACCAAAGCATTTTACAAATAATGAGAAGCACATAGAAACACATTTTGCTTATGAAGATGGTGATTTTGATTATGGCCATATGGGTGCTACAAATCTTGATATTATTATTTTCTTTGCTAAACCAAATGGAAGCATTGATCATCTCATTAGTTATGAGAGTGCTAAAAAAGATTCTCATATTGATATTTATGTTTATATGAAGAATGAATGTTGGCACTAGCACCAATGATGAGGATATATGTCTTATTGATAGTGCAACAATTCATACAATTCTTAAGAGTAATAAATTTTTCTCTTGTTTGGTAATGCAAGAATTCAATGTTAGTACTATTTCTAGTACTACAAATATAATTGAAGGCTCTGGAAGAGCTACAAGATTACATATTAAAAATGCATTTTATTCTCCTAAGTCTAATAGAAATTTATTAAGTTTCAAGGATATTTGTCTAAATGGATATCACATTGAAACAAACAATGAACAAGATATTGAATATTTTTATATCACTCGAATTGAGTCGAATATAAAATGTGTATTGGAGAAATTATTAGCCTTCTCTTATGGCTTATACTACACTTATAGTAATGTAATTTAGATGCATGTCATTATAAGTTAAAAGCTTACAAATAGAAATGAATTTCTTGTTTGGCATGATCGGTTAGGTCATCCTGGGTATATCATGATGCAAAAAATAGTCGAAAAACTCATGTGGACATCCACTTAAGAGTCAAGAAACTTCTTCAGACCAATGACTTCTCATGTACTATACGTTCACAAAAGTTGATAATAAGACCATTACTAGAAAAATTAGAAATCAGTCAATCTCATTTTCAAAACAAATACATGGTGATATTTGTGGTCCAATACACTTACCATATGGATCATTTATATATTTCATGATTTTAATTGATGCATCAACTAGATGGTCACATATTTGTTTATTATCAACTAACAATCAAGTATTTGCAAAGTTATTCATACAATTAAAAGCTCACCTCCTATATTATCCGATTAAGAAAATCTTTTTTAATAATATTGGTGAAATTACATCTCATGCTTTTCATGAGTATTGTATATCAATTGGAATTGAAGTTGAGCATCTAGTAGCACATGTTCATACTCAAAATAGACTTGTGGAATCATTACTAAAACGTCTAAAATTAGTTGCAAGACCATTACTTATGAGAGCTAATCTTCCAATGGCTACTTGAGGATATGCAATTTTGTATGTTGCATTATTGATTCACATCAAACCAACAAGTTATCATAAATACTTTATTATTCAGTTGGTTTTTGGTCAATGACATAATATTCTCATATAAGATTTTTTGGTGTGGTGTATATGATTTCTCCACCAGAAAGGACTATGATGGGTCCTTAGAGACAATTGAGAATTTATGTTGGATATGACTCTCCCTCAGTAATGAAATATCTTGAACTACCAACAGGAAACTTATTTATAGTTCGACTTTCAACTGTCACTTTGATGAATAAATTTTTCTAACATTAGGGAGAAAGAAAACAATTGGAAAAATATATTGATTGAAATGAATTATCATTATCTCGTCTTGATCCTCGTACAAAAGAATGTGAACTAGAAGTTCAAAGAATAATTTATTTTTAAAATTAGTCAATCAATTACATTATATTTTACTAACAGAAAAATGGTAACTAATACCAAGTGCTAATGCTCCGAAGATAATTGATATTAATTCATAACACGCTTGAAGCATGGTAGGCGTATTAGTTCCAAAGACATACTTGAAGCGTGATAGGCCTATTGGTTTCAAAGATGAAAACTCTTGAATGAGAAAGGGAGCTAAAAGGCAAGATGACCTAAACAAAAAGGTGGAAATCACAAAAGATTCATTTAACATAATTAATGATTCGGTTCTAAAAGAACCTCAGGTACCTGAAATTGTTCAAAATGATGAGATCTCAATAAATTATGTCATGAATTATATAGTATAAAACAAAAATGAAGTCAACATTGATGAAACTTTTACATATAATATAGCAATGAATGCTATGAATGACAATGAGGATCAATAACCATAGGTCATTGAAAATTTTCGACAAAGAAATGATTGGTAAAAAAATGAAAATATGCAAAGAAGCATAATTAGATTTTCTTGCTAAATGCAAGGTTTTTGGACCTATAGTACGCAAAAATCAAATTAAGAATGATGAAATTGTTAGATACAAAGCACAATTGGTTGCTCAAGGTTTTTTCACAAAACCTTATATTGATTTGTGAAAAGACATATTCACTATCATTGGATGCAACAACATTGCAATATTTGATTATCCTAGTTGCACAACAAGGTTTGCATTTACATCTAATGGATGATGTTACAGCCTATTTGTACAGTTCTCTTGAGAATCATATTTATATGAAAATCCCTGAAGGATTTTGTTTGCCCAACAAGGAAAATTCTAAAGAGGGTCATTTAGTAAAATTGAACAAGCCTTTTATTGATTAAAGCAATAAGGATGTGTGTGGCATAACCGTCTTATTAAGTACTTATTAAAAGAAGGATATAGAAATGATCCTATTTGTTCTTGTATTTATATAAAAATATCCAAAAATGAATTTGCCATAATTGTTGTTTATGTGGATGACATAAACATCGTTGGAACTCCTAATGAACTCACTAAGACAATTGATTACTTAAAGAAAGAATTTGAGATGAAGGATCTTGAAAAGGTAAAATTTTTGTTTGAGATTATAAATTGAGTATTTAAGCAAAGGTGTTTTTATAATGAAGATCTTCTTGGTCCAGAAGTACTATATCTTAGTATTATAAGAGCACTAATGTACCTTGCTAACTATACTTGACGTGATATTGCATTTGTTGTAAATTTGTTAAGTAAAATATAGTTCTTACCTACAAGAAGACAATGGATTGGAGTAAAAAATATACTCTATTACCTTAAGGGTACTACAGATATTGAATTATTTTATCCAAATTATTCAAAATTGAATTTATGCAGATGCATGTTATTTATTATATTCTCACAATGTCACAATGGTTGATCACAAACAAGATATTTATTCACATGTGGTAGCAAAATGATTTCATGATGATATGTGAAAGAGACCATAACAACAACATCGTCAAAATCATGCATAATTTTTAGCATTACATGAGGTAAGTCGTGAATATGTTTAGTTAAGGTCTATAATTCAACATGTACGACAAACTTGTGGTTTATCCTTTAGAAGAATGGAATCAACAACAATATATGAAGACAATAGTGCATTGTTCAATTGAAAGGATAATGTAGAGATCCAAAATATTCGTTTATGCAAAAATCTAGCAGATTTATTTATAAAGTCTTTGCCAAGGAGAGCTTTTGAGCAATTGGTTCACAAGATTGGACTTCGTCATCTTAATGATGTAAGTTTAAATGAGGGGGAGAAATAGAATATGTAAAGAACAAAATTATATAGAATGGTGTACTCTTTTTTCTTCACTAGGTTTTTCCAAAGGATTTTTCCTAGTAAGGTTTTAACCAGACACATTCTCTCATCAATGGACACCGAAAGGAGAGTGTTATGAATTAATGGTCGTCCATTAATTTTATATGGTTACTCATATGATTGATATGATTCATACTCATATGCACTACCTTTATGTAAATATTTGAATTAACTATTTGATTTGTATCTATAAATAGGATTCTTCCTATCGGTAATCAAGTAATCAGATACAGAAAAGTTGATCCACATCCTCTCATTCTCTATTTTTCATTTACTTTTTCTTTCTCTATTATTAGTTTTATTTTATAACACTTAATAATTTATTATTTTAGAATACAAATTTATACTTGCGTGTTAACTTTTTAAAATCTATATCTATATACAAATGTGAACTAACAAATGGCAAAGTTTTCAATATTTTAATATTTCTGAAATAGTTGAATTCAAATTTTTCTTTCTACAACAGGAAAATATGTTTTCGTGTCATCTTCTCATAATTTTGAAGATTAAAAAATAAATCAAAAACAAATATTTTCATCTCTCCGTATCCCACACACTATCATCTGTTTCAAACTTCTCTCTCTTTCTCAAACCCCTTCATCTTCTTCTCTCTCTTCCTCAAACCTTTTCATCGTCTTCTCTCTCTTTCTCAAACCTCTTCAGAGCTTCTTCTCTCTCTTTCTTAAACCTCTCAGCTTCTTCATCTGTCTCTAGATCACCCACACACCACACCATGGCGAACACCAAATCTCCAGCTTCATCTCTCTCTTTCTCACTCACACAGAACACCACACCATGGTGAAGCTTCATCTTTGTCTTTCTTACTCAAACATTCAGATCTACTCAAAAAATAATCTTTTTGGTTCTTTTTTGTTGGATCTCGAGTTTTGATCTCGATTTTGCTCTTAGATCTACTTTGTATTTGTTTTACGAGACTTCATCTCTATCTTTCTGAGTCAAACATTCAGATATACTCAAAAAATAATCTTTTTGGTTCTTTTCTACTGGATCTTGAGTTTTGATCTCAATTTTGCTCTTAGATCAACTTTGTATTTGTTTTATTTTTGTGTTGCATTGATGTTTTGCTATCAGAATCATGAGTAACGTGAAGAACACAAAAAAAAAGGTAACATTTTCTGCGATTTTTCGTTCTTCTACCATATTTAACTAATCTTACTTTGTTGTATCGAGGTTTTTGTCTCAGATCTACTGTTGGATGAATTTGTTCTTCTCAGATCTACTTTTCTTTTGGTTCATTTTTTCATCTTATATTCTTGAGCACCTTCACGAGACTTAAAAAAAGGTAACCACTTCTCATTTTTGTTATTCTTCTACCTTCTTGTGTTTCTTTCTATTATTTTTTTTGTTTGATGCATATTTTTCTCTGATATCTACTTATTTTTGTTTTATTTTTTTGGTGGATCAATGTTTTTCTTTCAGATCTACTTTTCTTTTGTTACGAGATTTGTTGGATTTAGTTTTTTCTTTCAAATCTATTTCTCTTTTGAATGGTTTATTTGCTCTCAGATTTCTTATTCCATGTATATTGTTCGATGGATTTTTTTCTTCTCAGATCTACCTTTCTTTTGGTTGATGTTTTGCTTTGAGAGCCTTGAGCAACTTGAGGAATACAAAAAAGGTAACCAGAATTTTTTTTTTCGTTCTTCTACATCTTCTCAGATCTACTTTGTTTTCTATTATTTTTGGTTTTCGTGGATATTTTTCTGTAAGATCTACTTATTTTTGTTCGGTGAATTTTTTCAGATTTTCTTTTCTTTGTTGACAAAATGTGTTGGGTCAAGGTTTTTTTCTCAGATATACTGTTTGATGGATTTTTTTTCTTCCTAGATCTTTTTTGTTGATGTTTTCCTCTGATATTTTTTAGGACCTTCACCGTACTAAAAATAAGGTAACAACTTCTAATTTTTGTTTTCTCATATCTACTACCATCTTCTCATATCTACTTTGTTTTCTATTATTTTTGTTTTTGATGGATATTTTTCGATAAGATCTACTTATTTTTGTTCGGTGGATTTTTTCAGATTTACTTTTCTTTGTTGACAAAATGTGTTGGGTCGAGGTTTTTTTCTCAGATCTACTGTTGGATGGATTTGTTCTTCTCAGATATTTTTTTTTTTGTTGATGTTTTCCTCTAAGATTTTTAAGGACCTTCATCGTACTAAAAACAAGGTAACAACTTCTAATTTTTATTGTTCTTCTACCATCTTCTCAAATCTTATTTTTTTCTATTATTTTTCTTTTTTATGGATATTTTTGTCTGAGATCTACTTATTTTTGTTCTATTTTTTTGTTGGATAAATGTTTTGTTTTCAAATCTACTTTACTTTGTTGCATTTATATGTTTGATTGGTATTTTTTTCTCAGATTTACTTTGTTGTTCGTATTTTCGTTCTTCTACATAGTAAAGGTTGAATCTTTAAACCTTTCACTCTTTGACGACGACAATAAAGGTACGCAAGTTTCATACTTTGGCTGATATTCTCTTCTTCTCTAAGATTTGGTTGTTTGTTTTTCTACGTTTTTATTCTTCAATTTTGATTTAAATTTTTAATTCCTCAACATATTTTTAAATCTGGTGGATCGTTCATCTGTTTAAGACTACTTATTATCATTGAAGGTAATTAATTATAACTAAGTGTACCTTTTGTATATTTAATAAGTTTAAATGTAATTATTTAATTCTTCATTTTTCATTTCTTTAATAATATTGGATTTATTTTACATTTATAATTATATATTTGTTATATCGTCTTCTTTACCAAATCTCTTGCAGACATATAGATATATCAATGGACACTCACTACACCAAGTTTACTAGCTCCAAAGTTTAAAGATGGTTTCATTACAGTTCATTTACAAGAAAAGGTATGTATTTGACTATAATAATCTTTTTTTGTCAAATAAATACTTTGGTATTTTTTCCTTATCCATTATCGAAGATACTTTAAAATTGAAATTAAAGTATAAAGTATTTTTTTATGACTGATTCAAATACGTGGATTGTTGAAAAACTTTTTTTTTTTTATGTTTTAGGTAACTTTTGCATCTTCCAAAGCATACTCAAGTGTGAAAAGATAACAACAGATCTCTTGTCACACACCTTTTGGCTGCAGCATGCAATAGTTAATCATTTCCAAAACATTCAATGCTCTCTCGTGGTGTCTTCTCACACCAATTTTTTATTATTTAGGATTATTATTTTATGAGTTGTATTTTGCTATTTTAATTTTAATATAAGAAATATAATTATTAATATTTGACATTTGTTATTTACTATTTAATAATAATGTATAATAATATATTACATTATTCAATTTAACTTAATTTAATTCAATTATATGTAAACACTTTTTTTATGCAATAATGATATATGCAAAGTAATAATGTATGCAATAGAGATGTATATCCAAAATAATGTTCAATCTTTTAGAATCCTACAGAATATTTGAGATTAGAAATTATCACTATAAATAGCGTAAAGTAAATATTTTTTCAATATCAAAAAGACATACTTATTTTTTTCAATAATATTTTTTGTATACTAATAATCATAATAATAATAGTAACGATTAATAACAATAACCAATAGTACTAATAGCAAACATTTTAAGATTAACAAATAAATATATATTTATACTTATCAATGTCATTGGTGATTGAAGATTTATTTTTATTATATAATCAGTTAATCTTTATTATATAATTATTTAAATATAAATATTGAGCTTCAAATTTGTTTGACTTATATAGTGATATTTATTTCTTTAATTGATTTTAGCAAAATTCAAAACTCAGTTTTTGATAGTTTAATAAACTAAAAATTTTGTTTTTAGGATTTGAAATTAGCATTTTGTATTATTTGGTGACATTTTAATCTTTTATTTATTTTTATTTAGGCATTTTAATTTTAATTTTTTTATTAAAATTATTAATTGAATTTGTATTTCAATAATTCAAAAGTCCAATTTCAATTTATATTAGTAACTGAAAAGTCCAACTGCATGTCAAACCCTCACATCTTGGTAAGTGTAGTCCGCATTTAATTGTTATCTTAACTCATTCCTTCTTCATGCTTTGGAGGAAGACATAGATTTTTCTGATTTTCAAAGTTGAGTGTAACGAAATTAGCATCCACATCAAAGTTCTTTACAATAAGTTGTAATTGGAATGTGATTTTTTTTTTAAATTTTTCAGATTATGAAAATATGTGTTTGAAATACTTTGCTTAATGATTAATGCTCAAACATTGTTAATGAAAGTAATATAATGAAAATTAATTAATAATTGGGACTTTAATTTTATTCTCACCAAGCATTAATTCACACAACATTAATTGTCACTAGAAGCAATTCATTTTTTATGGTCTTAATGCATTGAAGCATATCAACGGGCAGATCCACAATAAACAAGAAAATTTTGCGTATTTATAATGCATTATTATTATTATTTATTATGAAGACCAACAGTTTTGTAGGACCAAATCCCCACTTTGAAATTCTCAAATCATAAAGTTTGTTGTCAAAGTGCCAATGAAAAAGTTTTCACATTGTAAAACTTCTTTGTCTTAGCACTAGAATGCAATGAACAATAAAAATTTTCTTTCTACAAAATATTTGTATTGGATGGACATCCCTAAAATAATAAAATTTATTATTTTTGGTAAATCTATCATCTTAGCATTTGTTTTTTTATCTTTCACAAATCCACAAATACATAATGTGTCATTTTCGTTGTATTGTTGTCTTTCAACATTTCTTCTTCCTCATTTCATGTAAGATCCAAAATACTATATGCGACAATGATGTTAGTAAAAGTTTAGTTGATGTTGCCAACTTTCAAAATAAAAAATCAAGTTTCAATGATGTTATCCAATTTTCCTTCTAGCCAAGTAATAGAAATCTACTTTGCATCTTCAAAAAAGACATAAAAATAATTCTTGCATAATTTCAACTATCTTCTTCAATAGTAAAGATCTATTTTTCATCTTCCCAAAAAAATTAATTGAGCTTGCCAACACCACTACTACAAAGTTTTTCGTTTTCCAAGATTACCTTCACCAACTTTTAACCTTCTTTTTCCAACACTTATCTTCTCACTCATCAAAGTCAATTTTTTTTCTTCTAACAATTAACTTTTCATCTTCTTCTTTGAACAAAGAAATTAATATTTTGGGTTTTGGTGTCATAATGCATTACAAACACACATCTTTCAATTATGTGAGCATCAATTATCAACATGAGCAATTATACTTTGTGGGACTTAATGCACTGCTAAATTCTAATACGTCCCAAGTTTGAAGTTTTAATTGAATTTATCTTATATTTAATAAAAGTTTTGGAAATAGTATTGTTTAATTAATTTCACTTCAAAAAAATTTCCTGTTTGATTGTTAACAATGAGGTATCCTTAATGATATGTGGAAGAAATTCTAGAGGAGAATTTACAATCATTTTTGTTTCCTATTTTTGTTATAATTTTGTTTCATTTCATTATTTCTTATAAAAAAATAACTTTTCTCTACAATTTTTTGTTATATATTCAAAGATATGGACTTCAAAATTAAAGCATAAAGAAATTGAAAAAAAAAATAATTATGATTTTAAACCAACAAATATTTTGTGGCGAGATTTTGGAAGAAATTTTGTCTTTGGGTGAAATGTAGCTACATTCAAGCAACACTTAAGATAGTTCTCTAAAATTTTGAACAAAAATTAAATTTATATTAAATTAGGATTTAAAAAATACATTAATAGTTATTTTTTTATGACTTCAAATATATTTTTCTTACATCAAATAAATTTTTAGAAAATTTAGAATTTTTATCTGTTTCTTTCCTAAAAAAACTTAAATTTTATTATATTAGGTTTCTAAAAACAAATATTCAAATATTTTTTTTTACGTAAAAAAATCTTTAAGTTAATTATTATATTAAAAATCTTATTATTTATGATATTCTTTTAGGAAATAATCTAAGCTTCTACATTAATTTTATAATTTCTTTAATATTTTATTATATATATTTATATATTTATATGTATTCATGTTTTATTTTTTTTATATTCGGATTTTATTACGTTAGTATAAGTTTGCAATTTTTATATTATTTTTCGTAAACAAAAGATGTTATAATATTTTTTTCTATATAAGATTATTCAATTGCATATTTTAAATACATTGTATTTCCATATATTGTATAAATATAAGTTTCCCTCATTTTATATATTTTAAAAAATACATCTAATTAAATCTATGTGATTTTTTTTATTACAATTTATTGTATAGCTAAAATTAAGGAGGCCGAATTTATTGTTTCATTCCATGTACCCTGTGTAAAATAACTTTTTAATACTCAAATCAAACACATACTTAAATGTGTAAAACAATTCATCTAAACATTATTAAATTCAAAAAAATTAAGTTTACAATCATTATTATTGTTCTGCCGACAATCATTCTATTTATAATAAGACCAATCCTTCTACCACTACTAACATTCATGAAACAAACCAAGAGATCCAAAATCGATTCAAAAAAATAAATATTATAAAGGGGTTAATGGAAACTCAACTGATCAAATCATGGAACCCGGCTAAAAATCGACTTATCTTATCTGTATTAGTAAGGAGACACAATTTTAGATTTTTTTTTAAACTATAACGTCTGGATGAACACTTCTTCCTCGAAAACATCAAAACATTGTACTGATGAATTCTATATATATATATTAAAAAAATCTGAAAGAGAAAAAAATTGTAAGAAAAAAATGTTTTTCCAAATATATTAATAATTATATTAAACATAACTTTAAAAGACGTAGATTTCAATATAATTTATGTTTATAAATTCAGTTCAGGTATATTATATTATTAATAATATAATTCATTGTTATATATAATATTATTATAAAATAATATTATCTATTTTTAATTAATTTGTTATAAAAAATAACTGCAATTAATTATTTAATTTTTTTTCATATTATTAAACTTTTTATTAAATATTCTATTTATAAGTATACATGATTATATATTTGGAGAAAATTATATGAAAGAAATTAATTATATTGAAATAATAATAACTATTTGTATTATTATTAGTATTTTATTAAAATTAGTAGTTATTAATTAACTTATATATTTTTTACACAAATCTCATAATTATTTTCATAAAAACATTTAATTGCTAAATATTTTTGTGAGTAAAAGTTAAACGAATATTTATGCCATTAGTATATTTTAATTACTAAAAAGGATAAATATTAACATTAAATAAAGAATATTAGTTATAAATTTAATATAATTAAGTGTTTATTAAATTTAACTTTTGGATACAAACATTTACATTACTATCTCATTTATAATTTTTATTTTAAAAACTTTAGATATTTGAAAAAGTAATCATCATTTTTATATAATTTAAATTATACAAGTTTTTTTTACTAAAAATATAAATCAAGACGTATAAATTTAAAAAAAAAATCAAGTTATATAGTTTTATTTAATTTTTTAATATATATAATGATTACGCATGTAACAATATTAAATATAATGAAAATTTTAAATTCTAATTTTAGTGTTTTTATTCAATCATTTTAAATAAAAAAAAATACATTTTAAAATATCTCATGCGTTTTGATATAAGAACTAGTATATATATATATATATATATATATATATATATATATATATATATATATATATATATATATATATATATATATATAATATTAAAAAAAGTAAAACTCAAACCTAAATTGTTATTCTTTTAATTTATTATTGTATCTTTTAGTTTATTGTTATTGTCTTGAATCCGCTACTTTCGGACTTCACACTATTTAATTGTTCATCATTTTCACGGTTCTAATTTCTATCTCTTATCTTTTTCCTTCACTTTCACTTCATGAGGGTACAAATTTTGGTAGAGAAAGTAAGAGACCTAGGTTTGGGATCATTTTACAAAAATTGGTATAAAAGAAGGTAAAAAAAAGGCAAAATGTAATGCATGTGGTGCAGAGTATGTTTCTGGTGGTTCAAATATAGGGACCTCAACAATGTTACGTCATTTGTCAAAGTGTACGGTCCTAAAGAAATTAAAAGACAATGACGTGGGAAAAAAAATGATAATTGATCATACTGGAAAATTAAGATCTAGGGAAATTGACCAAAAAGTTGTAGATGACCTTATTTCAATGGCTATTATTCAACATGGGCTTCCATATAATTTTGTTGAGTATAAGTGGATTAAAGAATTGCTTGTATATCTAAATTCAGATAAGAGTTCCAAGTAGGAATTCAACTGTGTCTAATATTTCAAAGAAATTTTATGAACACAAAGAGAGGGTGAAACTCGCAATGCGTAAATCTCATAGCCGAATTTGTTTAACATTTAATTGTTGAACTTCTATAAATCAAGAAGGGTTTATTTATTTGACTGCTCATTTTGTTGATCTGAGTTGGAGGTTGAAGAGTAAGATTATTACTTTTTGTAAAATGGAACCTCCATATACGGGTCATGATTGGGCACAAAATTTTTTTGCTTTGTTGCTTGATTGGGGAATAGATAGGAAGATTTTTTCTATCACATTAGACAATGCTAGTGTCAATGAGGTGTTGCAAAAAATTTTGCGTGAGCAATTGAGTTTGCAAAATAGTTTGATATGTAATGGTGATTACTTTCATGTAAGGTGTAGTGAACATGTCTTGAATATTATTGTGCAAGAGGGATTAAGGGTGGCTTCTGATGCTTTACATAAGATTAGAGAGAGTATCAAGTATGTAAGAGGATCAGAGGCAAGAAAAAATACATTTAAAGAATGTGTTATTCAAGTGAGGAGTATTGATACCAAAGTAGGTTTGAGAATGGATGTTGCTACTAGATGGAATTCTACCTACCTTATGCTTGAGAGTGCAATTAGATATCGGCGTGCCTTTGCAAGCTTGACTATCCGTGATAGAAATTATATTCATTATCCATCAAATGATGAGTGGAAAAGGGCTGAAAAAATGTGAGTTTTTGAAGCCATTTTATGTAATGACTAATTTGATTTCAGGTTCTTCTTATCCAACTTCAAATCGTTACTTCATGCAAGTTTGGAAAATTGAATGTTTGTTGCGTGAAAATGCAAAAAGTGATGATCCGACGATTAAAGATATGTCATTGAGTATGATGAACAAGTTTAGTAAGTATTGGGATCACTATTGTGATATTCTTGCTATTGGGGCTATTCTTGATCCACGGATGAAGTTGGAAGCAATTCGATTTTGTTATTCAAAGATTGATCCTTCTACTTGTGAAGAAAAGATTAATGTTTTAAAGGATAATATGTATAAGTTGTTTGAAGAATATGTCAGTTTAAATCCAAATGAGTCAAAGAGTTCAAGTTCTCAAGTTTCTCCTCGACCACAACTTTCTTCTTTTACGAATGATGAGCAAGTGATGGATGCATTTGATGTGAGTTTTTAATTCTCAAATTTCTCCTTAAACACAATGTGCTTTATTTCTTAATTATGAATGACATATTAAATATTTTTCATATTGTCCTAGGAATATGTTGATTATTTGAGCCAACATGTTATTGACACTGGAAGGTCTTAATTGGATCTTTATTTAGATGTAGGGAATCTTAATCCAAAATTTTTTGATAAGTTGGATGTATTGAGCTATTGGAGGGATCGTCGAGATCGTTATCTAAACTTGTCTAAGATGGCTTGTGACGTGCTTAGCATTCCAATCACTATCGTTGCTAGTGAGTCTACTTTTAGTCTTGGTTCTCGTGTGCTAACCAAATATCGTTCTTCCATTCTTCCAGAGAATGTTGAGGCACTCATTTTAACACAAAATTGGTTGCATGATTTTAAACTAACAGGTAACATTATTATTAGTATTGTAAAATTAATTTAATTATTTAATACTTAATCTTTTAATATTATTAGTTAACATTATTTTTTTTCTTGTTTTATTGTAGATGGGGATAAAGAAGATGCTTCAAGAGATGAAAATGTTGTGGATTTATCCATTGATAAGTGAAAAGAATGATTTGATGTTAGATAGTAATTTATGTTTTTATGATTTTGGTTTGTATTTGGAGTTTAACATAATTTGGAATTTTATTTGGATTGTATTGAAGTTTATTTAGATTTTAATCGAAATTATAATTTAGTTTTCTTGGGATTGAAGAAAAAAAATTGTGTGTTTTTTTTTAATTAAGTGAACTAGTGAGCCAACCCGTTTAACCCGCCAAACCGTGGTGGGTCGAATATGATTCTAATTTTGTTGACTCGCTAATAAGTGAGTCGGGTTGGATTGACCTACTAAGTGACCAACCCGTCACGAATCAAATTGGGTTGGGTTGGATGACCCATTTTCACAGCTCTAGTTTCAAGTAATTAGCTTCTCATACAGAAATTGTAACCGAACCATTTAAAACATTTGCAAATAAATTTCTTTAATTGGTTTAAAATTGGTTTAAAAAATTTGAAAGAGTTTAATGAACTGATTAATTTAAATTTATTTGCAAACTTCTAACAATATTTTATTTAACTTCAACATCTATTTACGGTTGGATTCATGCAGATTAATAAAAAATTGTATGCAGAGAATCTTAATCCAAAATTTACTCATCTGACACAGCTTCCAAACATGTCAGTCACAATATACGCCTAAAGTTATGACTCCCTCTGTCGTACGCTGCCAACTTCACACAAATCACGACACACCATTTAAATTTACAAAGCACTTTTGTTTTCGATTCCCTTTCTATAGTTTTATTATAATTCTTTACTAAATTTAAAAGTTAAAATTTATGAAAAATGCATTGCTAAACATTTTCAACCAGTAATTTATTATTCATAACATAACTAACTCAGGGTTGGTACAATTTAAGTACAATTTAGAATTGGTAATAATTTATCAAATATTATAGATTCATTTTTTTATCCATTCACATCACGTATAATCACACAAAGTATTAATTATTAAATATAACCATTAAAATCAATCTAGCTCATACTTATATTTCATCATAATAGACTTGACTCAACTTTCAAAGACCTTCCACTCCGTAGAATCAAGAACTATATTATACAAATTAGTAAGTTAAACTTTTAATTATAATCGGAAAGCAGTACTTATTTCCGGTACTTAAATTAAATAATTGAATGTAAGGTTCGTTCCGTTGTATTTACATTTTCCATATTTTAAAGCATAAGAATGAATTAGGCAAAACATAGAAGTGTTTCATAGTACTTATTATAAGAGGATACATGATACCAACTACTATCACTATGCCATTCATAACCACAGAGCTATCTATCGCCCACGAAACTCCTACCAGCTACACAGATCACAGAAGTAGCCAAAATTGAAAGATAATACAATCTAAGTGACAGCTGTATACACCCAACATTGAACCTCCTTCCATCTTTCCCATGCAGTAAGATTTGTTCAAATGGATCAGAAAAGATCAATTTCAATGATGTTTCTTCCATAAAGTTTGACCCTCAATGGAATCCTAGTTGTGAAAGAAACTTCTTAACGCTTGCCTGGCCCCATTTCATGTGATTTTGCAAGGGAGTGCCATCTTCAGATTCATAGTTCTGTGCATCATTAGTTTCTTGCTCCTTACTGAACTGAACAATTACAGTTTAAGCATATAAAAAGTAAGATTAAAGCGATAACAACACTAGCATGAACTATGTATTATAATATTGTGAATATAATCATAATCTTATGGCAATGCTAAAGAGTATGCTTGATTAGTCTTTCTAACCGGTTACATAATTCCAGAATGCTAGTGAATAAATTGGGTTATTATGGCTTTCTTTATTCAAGCATTCAAAAACTTGTAGTAAAATCTTTCAAAGGGCTGTTCCATTTTTTCCATATAGTTGAAGAGCATTCCATCAATGGTTAAGATTCATTTAATTAGCGATAGCTATTAAACAGGAAAAATTATTTTCTTCCTTTCTTTTTGGCCAAAAATGCATTTATTGTGTATATAAGAAACAAGGTGACGCCCAATGGTGAAGGACACAATGCACTTTATTGATAAAACGTAGATGATGATACAAACAGAACAGAACAGAACAATTTCGTTTACTATTTAATCACATGTCCACAAGGACTCCAAAACCCAAGCTCTAAACTACTTGTTCTTCAAAACGAGAATCATGCAATCCTCAGCCAAAGGTAGATGCGGACAAGTAAAGTAGGGGAAAGGTAAGAACGAGAGGAGAAAGGGAAGGTCACACTCATCAAGCGTTTACCTCGGGTGGATTCCGATCCTGATCAGTTTCAGAAGCTTCAACTGAAATGTCCTTGCTAGTCTTTTCTTGAACTTCTTCACCTTGGCTTGCCTCGTTACTTGGCTCAGTTGGTGGTATTGTTAAGCCAGGTACAAGAACAGGATCGCCTACAAATTCAAATAATAAGCTGCTTTCCACAACTGTCCCTTCCTCATCCTCCAGTGATGCAATACTTCCATTGTTTCCAAGATCAGCTGATTCTTCACTCGGTTCAATCTTTTCATTCCATTTACTGCTAGTATCCTTGAAGAATTCCTCATCGGGAATTATGTTTCTTGCAATAGCACGACGACGAATTTCCGTCAAGGAAGAACTACTATTATCAGTGACTGTTTCAGCAAGTGGTATCTCATAAAATTTGGAATCTTCAGCAGTCGTTACTTCAGATGCATTGGAATCCAGTTCGTTGTGAGGGTTATCCAAAATTTCAGCAGAAGCAGACACTTCAGAGTCATTCGGGGTTTCCTTATCTGGTTCAGCAAGCTGATCTGCCTCTGCTATTGTCTGAAGTTCTGCATACTCCCAATCTTCACAAACAGTTATTGTATTCACAGTTTCCCAAGTCTGGATGACTCTATCTGATCCTGGCTGCCAAATAATATCACCTTCTTTTCCTTTCAATATGAACTTGAACTGGATCAACTTTCCAGCAGGCATATCCTGATTACATAAAAGAAAGCATAAACAAAATTTCTTCATCTTCTCTATCAGAAAATACTTTCAAATTCTGATCAGATTTTACTCACCACCTCAGCAGTCCATATATGTCCTTCAGACCATGTCATCGGCAATGCTTCTAATGGGTCCCATGAACCAAGCGAAGGATCATCTCCAACTATAAGAAACTGTTCTCCGAACTCACAATTCTTTTGCAACCCAAATGCTACACGAACAAACTTCGATTCATCTGCACCACAAATTACAATGTTAGGATTTTGAATTCCACAGGATATAGTAGACAAATTTAAAAGGCCATTCAAACCCACTTGTTTGTTTATTGTTTTCAGCTTCAGGTTCTGCAGCTTCCAAGTCCACCTGCAAAATTTCATCCAGGTCAAGACAGTCTAATCAAATATGTTCTCAGTTTATTGAATGTGTGTCCAACAACCAGACAACATTTCTTAACTAATTTCCCCACATAAGTTTGGCAATAAAATTAGATGCAGTTCTTTCAACATTTTTAGCGTAGTTCTTTCAACATTTTTATGGAAACGTTTATTACTCTTCAAATCAGATAGGAAATAGAACTAAAACTACATCTTCTTAGTTTGGCTCATATGCTCTTTGAATTACACTCAATCATGGAAATACAGACAGTGAAGAGGCTTCACCAGTAACATCAGAGAAACAGAGAAAACTTCAAACCGGAACTAAGCAAGAAAGAATCTTACTTCATGCTTGGTATAAAGACAGTAAATCTTGAAAAACTAAATGAAATTAAAGCAAAAGATTGTGTAGGTGGCAAATGGTAAAGGAAAAAGCAAACAGAAACAGAATTGATGTTGAAGCCGTCAAACATTTCAATAGATAATCATTCCTAAAAAAGGGCTACAAAAAAGAAAGTGACAATGGAATCAGAACCAAGACGTATAGAAGTAAAACGAAATGGTCAGCAGCAAGTTTTGGATCTACACACACTCACTCACATAAAAGGAAGAATAAAAGTGTAAAAAAGAAACCAAAAGATGCGATAAAACTGCCCAAACTCGACCTTTTAGTTGGTAAACTACAGTACACGAATATTCAGGAAAAGAAAAAGAGGCAAGAAAAGAAAAAGAAGCATATCTTGGGGAACCCAATAGAATCTCCCCCACCCGAAAGCAACCATCTTCCAAAGAAACAAGAACCCATGAACTGGATTACTCAAAAAGAAAACCAAGGCTGCAAACTAAGCACAAAAGGATAAAGACCTGGTCTTTTGATGGCACTGCATGAACTGGAAAAACGCCCTTGATGGGAACAACTTTGAGGAGCCATAAGTTGCAACCCTTTTTGTCGTTCCAGGGACGCGGAGAGAAGAAGAATTCGGGTCTATCAGAAACACGAATGGAAACTCTGGGAGGCCAAGATCGTGAAGTGTCGACGATGGCCTTAGAACAAGAACTGGTGAGAGCCTTCATCGCTTGAAGAGTAGCGAAATTTGGTGTGCCACACAACACAACACAACGAGTTGCACGGTAAAAGAGACGAGTGTGATTATTCTTTGATCGCTTCTTGTTGAATAGAGGCTGAAAATCCAGAATCTATCTAATGCTGGCGGTGAGAGTGAGTTCGGGAGAAGTGGGGTGGGGTCCTTTTATAGTGGTGGGGTTAAGATCGAAGTTTAATTTATTTTTTATTTTGTTATTTTATTTTCTAGTGGTATTAAATCATGCATGCAAAAGAATAAAAGTGAAAATGGATCCACGTGTATAACTCATGTGGAAAGGAACCCTGGGGTCCTTCCTTTACTTTTTCTCTTACATTATTTTTACAGTTTATTTATTACTTATGATTAAAAACAAAACAGAAGAGTCATTTTTTTCTTCTTCTTTCAAAATATAAAAGATAAGTACGAGAACGAAAATAAAAAAAAAATTTAAATATACTTTAATTTTTAGTTTTGGATAAGATTGTTGTTGTTTTTTTTAATTTAAAATTAATTACTTTATTGGCTGTAATTTAAATAAATTTATTTTAGTCTCCATTTTTAATGGTCTTCTGCTTTGAAAGAAAAAAACAAAGATATATTCACACTTTTGGTTCATATGAATTTCGAAAATAAATATCGTAATTATGTAATTTTTGTACTTTTTAATCAGAATTTGCTAATTTATATTAATTTATAACCTTACGAAGGACTAAAAGTTACATGATTGTGACAAAAATGAGAATTTGGAAACCTAAAATGGTGCATGAGAGATTCAACGTCCGCAATTATAATATAGAGAATTAAAATGGAACCATTACAATTATTGGAGAACTAATAGCGCAAAGAGCCAAAAATGTAAACTCGTAATCATATATACATATACACGGTCATATAGTCAAAATCTTTAACGGTATCTAAAACATATGAAAACAATGAACTCTGAAAAAGACTCAAATACTCCGACTTAAATTCTTGACACGTGTGCAAATATTTGGGCTTTTGGTCATTTTATACACTCTCGGTTACAATATTACCCCTATCTATTATACTGACACGTGTATAAAAATTAGTCTTTTTAGTCATTTACTAGTATGAGACCCGTGCGTGCGCACGAGTTTCTTTTTGTTTTTGTATTATTATTGTTGTAAGCATTTTGTTTAAATGTTATATACATTATATTAATGAAAAATTAAATTAAATTATTGTTATTATTAGCATAATTTATATGAACATGTAAATATGTTTTAGATATTAAAATAA
>Ga0214544_1002506_pt1 | contig 38607 bp, 33 predicted proteins | sample CNSS3metaG_FD_160074 | JGI IMG/M metagenome (GOLD analysis project Ga0214544, IMG submission 160074) | Root nodule microbial communities from cowpea collected in UCLA plant growth center, Los Angeles, California, USA - CNSS3 | ecosystem: Host-associated > Plants > Roots > Nodule | place: USA...
AGAAAATTAGAAATGAAAATATTGATTTTGGAAAAGGGAGGGAATCCATTTTTAACAAAAAAAAAAGAAGCAAAAGAGAGGGACTCACATATTAAAAATCGAGAAAGGATTTCAAAGTATAAAAAAATTATTGAAAAGTGACGATTTTAAATGACATATTTTTCAATAATAGTACGATATTTAATAATATGATAGTTAAAAACGCCATATTTTGCATGTAAAATATGACAGTTCTAAAAATGCCGTATTATACTGTAAAAAGTGACATTTTCAAAGAACCGCCATATTAAAAACGCCGTTATATACGCGATTTTTTGTAGTGGCTTTTATTACTCTAGCAAATAATGCAACACTAAAACAGTGAGAGAGAGAGAGAGACAAGGCATACTGCAAGCATCATGAGAGTGGCCTGAGGATTGGTTCCGGCAATACGCTAAAGTGTCTAGCTAACAACAACATAACCTTTAAGGGGAACTGATCTTCAACACATTGAAGTAATTAGAGAAAATAAAGTATCTAGTTTATTTGGAGAAACACAAAGATGGAGACAGTCTAAAATGGCCATAGGTTGAATTGCCAGTATAAGTTGAAGTACACATAGGTTGAATGGCCATAGGTTGAGTTGCCAAGAAAGGAACCATAAGGTCATGATCCCACTATCAGCAATATAGAAAAGTTATGTGGTATGTGAAATTAAAACTATAGTTCAAACAGACAGCTGTTTATGGCACATTTATTAGTATTTTATGTCGTTTTTTATTGACTCGAATATCTGTATTACTATATTAAAATTATCAAATATTTGAACTGATCGTAAGAATATTATTTTTCTAAAAGGATTTATACGTTGAACGAAGATGATAATAGAATCAAAGTTGGCAAACAATTTTTTACGGAGTCACGCCACTTAAAATAAAGCCTTTTTTTACTAGTTTTTCAGAAGAATAAACAGTGACGAACATTTTATTTTTGTATCAAAATACATGTTTGACAATTGAGACATGCTACACAAGGTATTATAATCAACTACTCAAATCTCACTTTAAATTGGTCAAATTTGTGTTTAATATTAACTAACTACTTGGAATATATGATCAAGCAGTGAGCACTTTCAGTATTTGCAGGAGATCTTACATCCGAATTTTCAAAGCTTTTTAATGCAATCAATCATTGTACAAAACAAATTAATGTATATAAGAAATTCACTCCTAAACTTCTTATTCTCCTCACAGAAACATTGTAGTAATAATTGTGGAAAAATGTATACCGAACGTCAAAGAGATACTTTAAGATGCTAACCTGGAGATTTATCCATGGTTGAACCCCTTTTTCATTTGCTAAAAACAAGAGAATTTGGCAACCACTAAACTTTCTTACCTTGCGAAATTTCTTGAACAATGACTGGAATAGGAATGCCAGAGTACGAATCGCCACCGATGTAAATTTCGTTTGATAAAAAAGTTGGATGATCAATCAGCCACTGCAAACAGTTAATAATCACTGTAACAACTAATCTTTTGTCTACAAACAGAGCAGAAAAAGGTGATGATTGTGAAATAGAGAAACAAAAGAACAGGATGAACACCTTTCTTAGAAATTGATGGGCCTGGTGAACAAGTATCCAATCACTTCGTTGAGTAGCAGACAACTGATGTGGGATAAGTGAATCCAGTGAAAACTGGCAAGTCTACAAATATTATGCTACTAACCTACCAAAACTAGTTATGGTAAATATTAAAGACCAATAAATAAGCATAACATAATAATAATAAATACAATAAAAGCTCAAACATCAGTTTGAAGCAATAAAAATGAAGAAGCATCATATTCCTCGTACTTAAAACCAAGAGGACCTGAAACATTCAAATACAATGAACCTCAAAGTCTCAGCTATTGTTGCCTACTACATAAGTATTCCCCGACTAATGATTAAGCCATTTCTAATCGGCTCCCACTGGATTAGGCAAAATCAAGAAAAGAGGGTCCAACTCAAACCATTACCAAGTGACAATAATGCCTATTGTGACAAATGATGATTGGTGTGATTGTATTATTGATGATTCCATACCCAATATAATTGCACGAGCATCTTTTCTTTTTTTCTATCTACAGAAACATGTACATATATAGAGTACAAAGTAGAAATACAAATATGAGAGAAATGGGGGAGAAGAAGAAAAGCACCTTCAAAAGGACACATACGAAGCTGAATCACAGAGCTGGCGCAATGGAGTTGGCGACGACGCGACGGAGCTGGCGCGACGAAAGATCGCTGCAACGGAGTCTACAACATGGCTTAATCGCGGAGCGAAATCGATTGGCACTCTGAAATTAGGTTTTCAATGGAGCTGGCACGACGAAGACCATGGGACAAAGCTGGCGTGACGGAACTGGTGCGACGGAGCAGACGCGACGAAGATCGCTGCAACGGAGGCTACGACATGACTTAATCGCGAAGCAGAATCGATCAACATTCTGAACTTAGGTTTTCGAATGAAAGGGAAAGATTCATTAATAAGGAGGGAACACATGAATTCATTAGAGAAAAATGTGTTGCAATCTGCGAAGGTCATAAACCTCCTAAAAATAATAAAAAAAGTCCCTCTATTATCAGCTTTTATAAAATCTATCATAATCTGGTCATATAATAATTTTTATTTGTGGAAGTCTTTTTAACCTCCATAAAATGATCCATGCTATGTATTTTTTTGTAGTGAAAATGGGACTAAACAACAATTTACCAGCACTGTTCCTCCGGAATCTATAGATACAACAAGAACTCAGCAGTAGAACACCAGAAATTGCTGCAACGATGGAAGCAACTATTGCTACCGTGTTCCTCTTGGGCCTATAAACAGGTTCTGTGTGGGTTGAAACAGATGAAGAATAAAGTAAAGAGTGATTTTAGACCTTTCAAAGTTGTATTTAAATGTATTGAAGTATAATGCAAATTCTAGAACAATTTAGAAAAATATAAGATAGAGTTATTGAAATGTAAAGAAACTTCTAGAGTATTGGAGAAAAGTCTAGGATAGAAAGAAAAATCAAGAACATTCAACTATGTAGAAAAATATAGAAGTATTTGCATTAGTTCTAGCTAGGAGTTTCTAGAATAATCTATGGGTCTATAAATACCCATGTATGCTACCATTTTGTAACATGAAGAACAACTAACACAACATCCAATACAACTACTCTCAACTACAAAATACACTTCTCCAACTACTACTTTCACACTCTACTATCCACACATTTTCTCTATCCCTTCAACTATCCCTTTCACAACCTTAAAATACTAACAAAATGAAAAGAACAAAGTTAGGTTGATCTTGAGCTTACCTAACTCTGAAGCAGGCATTCTGATATATAGATCTTGTCCTCCACTTTGAAACTGTCTTATATCAATGAGATCTCCGAACCACATGACACATCCACTACCTCCATTTCTTATGTCTGAATTAGTGTAGGCCATGCAAGAACAATCACTCAAACACTTCACTTTGCATTCCTCTAGATCAATACTCATATCCAACCAAGTATGTGTACTATCTGGAACTTTCAGCCCTTCGAATTTGTTAAATCCATCTTTGTCTTTACCTTTGCAAATCAACGGTTCATTGCGGACACATCCTCCATGCCAATTAGACGAGTTCCATTTTTGCGGCGACTTTGGTTTGAAACCTTTCAAACATTGACAGACTTGTGTTTGGGTATCTACGCAGTTCCCGTTGGGTCCACAGAGGCCGTAAGTGTCACAAAACTCACTCGGGTAGTATCCAAACGTCGTCCAATTTTGATCATCCTCAGTCCACACATAGCGATACACTTTACCCGTTTCGTTTGTCACAGTAAATGTGATGGTTGCACTATTTGCAAGGCTATATGTGTAGTAAATCTCCTTCATATTGCTGATCATATTGAAGTAGAAAATGGTGTTGTTATATACACTTGGTGTTCCACTAAAATATAGGCCATTCCAAGGTCCAAACCTGAACCACTTTTGTGTTCCCTTCATTATATAAAACTCTGGATAGTTATAGAGTTTTAAAACCCGAGAAACGTCTCCCGGGGATGGGTCGTCTGGACTCTTCCAACAAGTATATCTCCATTCGAGACCTGTTCGGAGGTCCCATCCATACTTCATCCCAGGCAATAGTGTATCAGAGGGATCGTCAAAGCTTTGCCACAAATACTCTTCTTTGTTAGTTTCTCCCTCATTTCTTATCACAAGATTGCCGCTTTCCAAGATTTCTGCCACCGGATTCTGCGCTTTTCTGTGAGAGTTAGTGTACCAAACAAGAGACCCATTTTGGGTGAGAAGAAGATTGCCAGTGGTGTTAAGTGTTAAGATACCTGAGGAATCATTGATGGGGTTGACCCTATTAACAACCCAAAGGACTTTCTTCACTGGGATATTCTTGTACCAAATTCCCAAGTAACGTTTCTGAGAATTACCTGGGCTGAAGAACCCAAGTTCGTAGCTTCCACCATTTGACACCAAAGTCTCTCCATCACTCATGGTTTGGGACACTTCAATAGAACTAATTGCTATTGAAGTTTTGAGAGAAGGTACAAGTAAGTACGCATGCAACCATAAGCTTGAAAAGACGAATGTCCATTTTTGTGTGTGGACTGAGCTGAGTGTATGTTAAACTCGTATGAGAAATTCAGGATAAGATGACAGTGGCTGGTATATGTAAGTGCTTCGGTTCTTCATTCTTCTAACTTGATCTCTTTCGACAGCTTGAGATTTACGTTGGTTCTTCTTTCTAACTTTATTGAATGACCCGTGAGGTTCTTAATAGTGTTCACTTATAATTTATTATTATTTATTCTTTATCGTAAAAGGCTTAAATAAATACCAGTTACATGCAAATGCTGGAGACCATGTGATCTTCTTGATCACTAGATATTTTATTTTCTCTTTTGTTTCATTTTCTGTTAAACAGTTAATTCAGAGATGTGTTCTATTTATTAGAATTTAAAATTTTTCGTTTATTTAAATTTTCATAACTGTACAACAATCAAATCACAAGGAATGCATGACTTTCTTAAAAAAAATAGAAAATATAGTGCCATATTGGTGCCGGTCTCTAATTCAATTAATTGAGAGATTATATGTCACACCACAAAAAAAAAAAAAATAAAAAAACAAATAAATATATATATATTTTATTTATATTTTTTTTTTTTTTTAATATAAAATATATATATATATATATATATATATATATATATATATATATATATATATTATTAAAAAGGAATGTTAAATGAATTCCTGTCAAACTAACCTTTTCCCAATTTATTAATTGCGAAAACAACTGGTTTCCAATGACTAGTCTTTGCAAGTGATTTAAGAGACTATTTCAAGAGTGTGCCTTAATTTAGTATAGTGATGGCCTATAACTTCGTATATAAATACATTTTTGAGGCTTTTTTTTTTTTAATTTATAATAAATATTTTAGAATTTACTCTTTTTCATCTTTATAACATTTTTCTACGATACAAGTAAAATTTATTAAAATGATTTTTCACTAAATTCTATGATATTCAATTTCAAATATTAATATCTTAAAATTACTATATAAACAAAATCGGACTTAATCTAAAAGAATTTTTCCCGATATTGTCAAATTTAACATTAAAGTAATAAATCATTCAACAAAATTCCGGTAGAATTGATCAATATTGTTTTTCTGATAGACTTCCACGATGTTTTACTTTATGTTTGATTTTTCTTTTTGACTTAGTAAATGATGTTATGTTATTTTTGCGCATGAAAGACAACTGTACTAGTCAAGAATTCATTTGGGTCATGATGCTTCATACGTAAACATACATATAGCATATCAGCTACGGCGAACCCCTTTCCACCCTCAATTGGAATTGGTCCATACTTCATATAATAATTGCACACTAAAAATTGACAAACGCTGTTAGATGTATAAAGATAACAAAAATATTTTCGGTGGGATTTCATGTCGTATAAATAGATGCCAAAATATGGCTAACAAGTACTGGTTGATGTCTCCATAATTTATTTATTTTTAAATCATAAGAATGTATATTAAAATGGTACGGTCATTAACACACAAACATAAAATAATGACGAAGATAGGTGACGGTTTTTTATAAAAATATAGTCTTTAATGAAGCAAAGTCAATTTTAAAATTATTAAAGGTTAAATATGTTTTTTATCTTTTAACTCACTAAAAATCAGAACTAGTTTCTGTACTATATCTAGGTAGATCTGGATAACTACACGACCAAAACTACTTAGGTATAGCCCCACAAATAAAAGCAGTGCATGAGTAACCAGTTAGGCAGCATCATATATCGGCTCAAGCCGCCTATTGTAAAGGAAAATACATAATAAGGAGTTACTAACTCCAAACTTAGAATATCACAAACAAGACCCCTAGTATTAACACGCAAACACGGGACTTGGGCTTGGCCCAGGCCCATCTAGGATCCGAACGTTGGCCCAACACAGCTAGGGGGCCCAACCCATAATGATGGCAGACATAATTAATAACTCTATAAATACGCGTGGATCCCAACAATTAAGGGGTACACTTTCATTAATTTCCTAATCTAAGATTTGATTTCTGAAGAGAATTTTTGCTGACTTGATCGTTGGAGCCATCTCCGCAGGTAACCCCCTAAGGGTCTAGATTGTCTACGTTAGGAGATGACATGTGCAAGTCAAGAAGGAGCCAGCTTGAGAGGTCAAGGATTGAGGTAAGACATTATTTGTGTTCCCTAATATCTCTTTTTTGTTCCTGCAGGAACAGTTTCTATTTGAAATCTTAGACCCATTTAGTCATCCATCTCTAAACATTCGAGAATTTAGTCCTTTCAACCAAATTTTGTTAAATTTATTTAATATTTTCAACGTGTTTGTTAGCTAATATTAAATCGGAAACATGTCAAATGATGTAAATAACTCAAATAATATCATTAAAACGTGTTTGAACGTCAAATAAATTTAACAAAATTTGATTAAAAAGACTAATTTCTATTCTTACTAAAAGTTGAAGACAAAAAATATTTTTAATCCAATTATTAACAAAGAATAGGCGACGAAAGAATTAGAATCGTCGTTTGTGTCACTATAGAGATGGTTCTTTTAGAGACTTGTCACCAATAATGAGATAGTCAAAAGTTGTATTTGTCTTCTTTATTTTTCTCTCCTCACGAAAGCTATTGTAACCTATTGCCGTTTGTTCCAAACAAATTTTTCATCCAACGCTATGACATACTGTCATTTGCTTTCCTTTTCTTCTCCTTTTGACTTTGCATTCTCCTCTGCTGTAACGTCCCGTTTAATAAATACGCTTAATTAAATAAAACATCACCATAAGATATAACGTAAAGAGCATTGTCATGGAGTATAAATGTCACTCCTTACAATTATCCCAAAAACACAGAGATAAAACTAAGGCACACCATGAAGCCATTGACAAAAGAAGAACAAGCATACACGTCTGACAGTTATCCCAAATATATGCTTATAGAGCAAGGACAGTACATAGGCCACAACTGCATCATCAACATTTGCTCCCGTGTACCGCGTACACGATCATCGTCAAACACACGCAGATAGAGTGAGCTTATCAGATAAATCATATATACAATGCTATAAACATATATATCAATATGCATACATATCACAACACCTAACTTAACTTCCCACATTGCCCTATACTTTTATTCCTGCAATCCGACCCCCAAATCAGATTATTCGTGTTCTACATCGTCTAATGATTACTTCAAGGTGACTTGCTGCCATACCTATCGGCCACAACCGATAGAGCACGTGCGGGAAAACATGCTACGGATCATACACCGCAATGCCAGGTAGAGTTCCCATATACGAACATAGTCTGTATCGTCCCAAGACTACCAAACTCGTCAACCAACAACTGACGAGGGCAATCTATCTGGACCCATCCGTACTGGCCACAACCAGCACACTCACATCGGCAACACTCGCCAACCCGAGCCACAACTTAAGGGTTTCTCGTGTTCATCCGCCATTCTGAGCCACGACTCAAGAGATGTTATTCTGAGCCACAACTCAAGGAATACCACGTGCTTAACCCCTATCCCGAGTCACAACACAAGGGATACGTTTCGAGCCACAACTCAAGGAACACCAGCAATCCCACCTTTAAAGCATCACTAGACGCACTGTAGATCACAGATACATAATCAAAACTCAAAGCTGCAACAGTAAAAATCGCCTGGCGGGGGACACGTGCCGCTAGGCACTGCCAGCTCCCAGACCGCCTGGCGGGTGTCACGTACCGCGAGGTGCCAAGCGCCTCAAAACACATGATTCTAGTCGCCACCGCCTGGCAGTTATGTCGCCACCGCCCGGCGCCGACGCTTCAAAACGTCACTATTATTGCTCCGTCCGCCTGGCAGGATCTCCCTCTCCGCTAGGCGCCACTCACTCTAGAGCCATTAGTATATTGATTATCGCCTGGCGGTCTGAACCCTACCGCCAGGTGCCATATCAGTAAGTTGCACTGCACTGACTTCCAGGTTGTCCAATCAGATTACACTACAACTCAATTCACCCATACCTCACCATAAAATTTCTCTACAACCCTTTTCACGCACCCCCAATACCTAAATTAAGATGCCATCAAGGTTAACATAACTCCCCATCTCAACTTACCCTCTTTGCTCTCAAACCCCAATTTGACAATACAATTAACCTTAAGGTGTCACCAACTAACCTGCCTCACACAAAATAGAATTTTTTGGTTTAAGTAACTCACCTAAGCACAAAAGTTTATTCCTGCTATCTTATATTCCCTTGTCCACTAATCTCAGGTATTCCTTACTGTTTTTATCTTCGCTCACTAAGGTCATGTATTACCAGTCACTACTTCATGTCTCGTACCAGCATCTAATTTACCTTTATTATCTATGATCCTTACGTAAACCATCCACCATTTTTATTTTTTTTTTATAATTCCGTTTCATAAACTCACCATTCCGAAATTCTCGACTCCTTCTTAAAGGCCCCCCCTCCCAATCGCACCGAACTTCCTCTGACTCTCAACTCACTCTCAATCTAGAAACATCCCACTTGAACGGTCACCTGACGGTAAGCCCCACACCGCCAGGCGGTACACCAATCCTGGAAATTCCCAGGTTCTGTCCATTCCCTTAACAACTTCCCTCCTTCTCCTGCAATGTCCCTTGTTCAATTATCCCCTAGATCTTACTCTCACTCACTCGTATACCGCCCAATGTGTGACTCTCTACTCGACCCATACCATATTTCCACCTCACGAGTTCACCTCATGTGGTTCAATAACAAGGTCTCCATGCTTTCCCACCCTAACACTGTTCCATCAATTTCTTGGATCATTCCTAATGATATTCAACAAAATACTGCTTCAATCCTCTCGTCACCACAAACCCTCAAATTTTCCCTGAATAGAACCCACCCAAAATGCGCAGAATCATAAAAATCGTGTCAACAGCTTTGCGTCGCCTGGCAGAAATTCATCACAACCAGGTCGTTCATCAGAGAAGCCAGAAAACACAGTAATAGCATCGCATCGCCTGGCGGTACAGGGTTTCACCGCTAGGCGGTTCATCACTGAACCCAGAACACACACAATTTGGCATGTACCGCCTGGCGGCTATGTATAGCCCGCCAAACGGATTTTGGAAAATTTCCAGAAATCCATGTCACACAAAATAAAGGGGAAATATGCATTCAAGTGATCACATTATTTAGACAATTATTAAAAGAACAAGAAAACGGAGTCCAGCTCCCCTAACCTGGTTCTACTTCGCTTAAGCTTGACAATTTGTAAGGTTCCCCTTTGATCACCCACCTTCCTTGCTTCCTCACTATTCAGCAACGCAACCCTCCCTCAAGTCTCACAACTCTCAGATTTTCGTGCTCTCTCTCTGGTATGCTTCCCAACTTGTCAAACCTTAGCCCTTAACCTAATTTTCCTTTTTAAAGTGTGCCCAAACTAAGTGATTAATCCCAAAACGAAAATGCCATTGAATAGGACATAATGTGCCATTCAACTCCCCCCTACGGTTGCCTTTCCAGCCTCCTTTGGCTGCCCACTCACTTAGGTTTCCTTCCCACCTTTCCATATTCACGTCAAAGCCAAAAATGCCAAAAATATAAAGTTTAATGTAAGTTCTCCAAGGCTTGAACCCATAACCATGCAATCACCAAATAAATACCAAACCATTTAACCAATTCATAATTCATGCTAGAAATCACAATTCAATCATCATAACATACCAGAACATGTTTTTCATAGATTTAAATAATAAAACAATAACATTAAAAGTTAGCATGCATAGGACTCAAACCCAAGTCCTCTCACACAATCAAAGTGCTCTCAACCACATGAGCTAGCACTTTTCCACGTCATACCAACCATAATTTAATGTCATAATTATTTCCCCTCCCGCATTTATTAATTAATTATATATTTAATTAATTAAATTCCACTGGTCTTACAAAAACAATGGTATGACTTCTTCTCTCTTAGTGGGAATGGTGAAAGATTGAAAATATTGGCCTCAGGCACAACCAAATTGAATAACCTCAACTTGTGTAATGTTCTATATGTTCCAGAAATAACAAAAAATTTGTTGAGTGTATCTAAGCTAACTACCAACAATAATGCCCTTGTTGAATTTGATGCAAACTACTGTTATGTGAAGGACAAATTGACAGGGAAAATACTACTAAAAGGGAAACTTAGAGATGGATTATACTAACTTTCAAGTGTCAACTCTCAAGTCAATAAAGATCCATGTGTCTACATAGAATTGGCCTAGAAAGCTTGGACACCCCAACAATAAAGTCTTAGAAAAGGTGCTGAAGATTTGCAATGTCAAGACATCATCACATCAATTTTCATTTAGTGAAGCTTGTCAATTTGGAAAACTTCACTTGTTACCATTTAAATCTTGTTCCTCTCATGCTAAGGAACCTTTAGAATTGATTCAAAGTGATGTATGGGGACCTGCCCCAATTTTATCTCCCTTTAATTTTAAGTACTATGTTCTTTTCATTGATGATTACAGTAGGTTCACTTGGATTTTTCCTTTGAAACAAAAATCAGAAACAATACATGCTTTCACTCAATTCAAAAGCCTACTTGAAAACCAATTTAACAAGAAGATAAAAGGTCTTCAAGGTGACGGTAGAGGTGAGTTTAAACCTGTCCAAAAAATAGCCATTAAATCGGAAATTCAATTTAGAATGTCTTGCACATATACTTCTCAACAAAATGGTAGAGCTAAAAGGAAACATAGACATGTGACTGAACTAGGGCTCACACTTTTGGCATAGGCTAAAATGCCTTTACACTACTGGTGGGAAGCTTTCTCTACCTCAGTTTATCTCATCAATAGATTGCCTTCATCAGTTAACCCAAATGAAAGTCCTTTTCATTGTTATTTGGAAAGAAACCTGATTATGATGCTCTAAAGCCATTTGGTTATGCCTATTATCCTTTCCTTAAACCATACAATCAACACAAACTTCAATTTCACACTACACAATGTCTATTCTTAGGATACAGCAAATCTCACAAGGGTTATAAGTGCCTCAACTCTCATGGCAGAATTTTCATCTCAAGATATGTGGTCTTTAATGAGAATCACTTTCCTTTCCATGATGGCTTTCTTGACACAAGAAATTCATTAAAAACACTTATTGGAACAATCCCTATTGTTCTTCCTTCTTGTCCTGTAAGAACCACTACAAGTCACACAGTTGACTCAACTTACAGGGAGATGAATCATCAAGAAGGTGACTTAGTTTCCAATGAAGAGCAACCAACTATCGGTGACTTAGTTGTCAATGATGATCAACCAAGGCTTAATGATAACTCTATTTATGCAGATGAGGCAACCTCACATGTAAAGGATACACCAGAAGAAAATAACCAATAGACTCAGTAGGACAATACGTATTGGATGCAAACCAGAAGCAAGACAGGGATCTACAAGCCAAAACTTCTCGATATAGGACTGTCAGAAATAGACACAAAAGACAAGGAACCAAAAAATTGTAATGAAGCTCTACTCAGTCCAAAATGGAAAGCAGCCATGGATGCAAAATTTAAAGCTCTAGCAACTAATCATACATGGACTTTGGTACCATTTCAGGGGCAAAATAACATCATAGACTCCAAGTGGGTCTTTAAAACTAAATACAAGGCAAATGGCTCAATTGAACGAAGGAAAGCAAGATTGGTTGCCAAAGGTTTTCAACAAACTACGGGTCTCGACTATGGTAAAACCTTTAGTCTAGTGGTCAAGTCCAGCACGATAAGAATTGTCTTATCCATTGCATTACATTTAAATTGGGAGGTTAGACAATTAGACATAAATAATGCATTCTTGAATGGCAATCTTAAAGAAAATGTGTTCATGCATCAACCTAAAGTATATACAGATTCAACAGAGCTTGGCCACATATGCAAATTAAACAAGGAAATTTACAGACTGAAGCAAGCCCCAAGGGCTTGGTATGACAAGTTGAAAGACATTTTATTGAGATGGGGCTTTCAAAACACCAAGAGTGATTCGTCATTGTTTGTTCTTAGAGAAAATGATCATATCATACTCCTTCTCATATATGTTGATGACATAATAATTGTAGGGAGCAACAATAAGTCTTTAGAGACTTTCATTACTCAATTAAACATTGCTTTCTCTCTCAAAGACCTTGGCCTTCTACACTACTTCTAGGGAATTGAAGTATATATAGAGATGCTGGTGGAATGTACCTTAAACAAACAAAGTACATTATAGATCTACTCAAGAAGTTTAATATGGAAAAAACATCATCTTGCCATACACCAATGGTAACAGGGTAACAATTCACTGCTAAAGGAGAACTTATTGCTAACCCTACACTATACAGACAAGCTATAGGTGCATTACAATATCTTACCAACACTCGACCATACATAACATTTTCTATCAGCAAACTCAACCAATATATGAGTTCTCCAACTATAGATCATTGGCAAGTAATAAAAAGAGTACTGAGATATCTCCATGGCACAGCAAATTTTTGTCTTCATATCAAACCCTCAACCGATCTTGATATAGTTGGATTCTCTGATGCAAATTGGGCTACTAGCATAAATGATAGGAAATCCATAACAGAGCAATGTGTTTTCCTTGGAGACATTGATCTCGTGGGCCTCAAGAAAACAAAAAGTGGTGTCACAGTGAAGTACTGAGTCAGAATACAGAGCTTTAGCTGACCTAGCAGTAGAAGTAACTTAGATCAAATAAATCTAGATGAGCTGAAATTTCTTATGCCTAGAAAGTCGATTTTGTGGTGTGATAACTTGAGTGCTAAGGTAGTGGCATCCAATCCAGTGATGCATGCTCAGTCTAAACATATTGAGATAGATGTTCATTACATTCGTGATCAAGTGCTTCATAATCAAGTCACAATAGCCTATGTGCCCACAACAAATCAAATTGCAGATTGTTTAACCAAACCTCTCACACACACAAGGTTCAACATTTTGAGAGACAAACTTGGGATGATTGAGTCACCTCAGTTTGAGAGAGAGTTAGAGAAAGTTACGATTATAATTATTAGAATCAATACCAAAGATATTATGTCAATAATTTTATCCTTGATATTATTTCCGTGTACTATTTCTCATGTGTGTAGCCATCATTATCAATTATTATCTATATTGTTTATTGTATTCAATGATGACTTTATTATAGAGATTATGATTGTATTGTATTGTGTTTATATAAACACAACATCTACAATATAAAAACACTACAATATTTCTCCATCTTATCTTTCTCTTGTGTTACACAACGTTCTTTTTAAAATAATGTGTGACTAAAGACAAGAAATTAGCTGGTGCTTGGCTTATCTTTAGTAAGCCTAATGCTGAAGACGGAACGTTCTGGATGGCATCTTCCGTTGAACCCAACGTTTTCCTAAGCACACCACTAGACTTCTCTTGTGAACGGAAGGAATGAAGTCAAAGACACATGATTAAAAAATAGGAACCACGAAAAGAAGTGAGGAAAATTTGCACCGCCCTGTTATCGGCTAAGTATTATATAAACATCATATTGAGATATACCAAAAGCTTTAGATAATGTAGTAAAACAAGTTTGTTACTATTTCTATGATTATTTAAAAATTTAAAATCATGGGCTTTTACAGACTTGTAAATAGTGGAAGAATATTTCACCTCAGATCGTGTTAGTGGGATCATTATATAATTGATAACATTTTTGTTTTTGGATTTTGAATTTAGGCTTGCATTCTTGATTACGCCCCGTGCAATTTTTTTAATGGAAACACTTGACATTGAAGATTATCATTCTTGTTAAACCATCTAACTTCTACTTTGGTTTTTTCTAGTGCTCTACAATTCCACGAAGATGCGACATTGTCATGGTCAATACATACGCCCATTTTTAAACACAGTTCGTTAAGTTCCTTCTAATTCTTTGGTATGGCTATCTACCCTCATGGTAGCTCTTCCTCCTCAATTTTGTATTAGTGGGAGGGCAACAACAAAAAGTGACGATGTTGTTTACTTGTTTGTTATTCTTATCGTACTTGTGTAGAATTTCCAATTCACTAGATAGTTTAGCAGTAAGTCAATCCATCGAAGATGGTAAGACTTTGGTTTCTGCGCTTGGAATCACTGAAGTGGGTTTCTTTAGCCCAGGAAATTCAACACGACGATACTTGGGTATATGGTACACAAATGTATCCCCTGTCACAGTGGTGTGGGTGGCAAACCGAAACACGCCTCTTGAGAATAAATCAGGAGTTCTCAAACTCAATGAAAAAGGGATTCTTGTTCTTCTCAATGCTACAAACAACATCGTTTGGTCATCATCCAACATCTCGAGCAAAGCAGGGAATAATCCAATTGCTCAGCTCTTGGATTCGGGAAATTTTGTTGTTAAAAAGGGACAAGAAACCAATGAGGATGGCGTCTTGTGGCAGAGCTTTGATCATCCATGTGATACATTTATGCCAGGAATGAAAATTGGATGGAACTTAGAGACTGGTTTAGAAAAGTTTCTATCTTCTTGGAAAAGTTTTGATGATCCTGCTGTGGGAGAATATGCCGTAAAATTGAATCTCAGCGGATATCCTCAAATGATGAAGTTCAAGGGACCTGATAAAGTGTTTAGAGGTGGGTCATGGAATGGTTTATCTCTGGTGGCAAATCCTGGTCCAACCTACGGCACCTCACCAAGATTCGTGCTCAATGAAAAAGAGGTGTATTACGAATACGGGATTGAGGAGAGTTCAGGGTTTATCATATATACACTGACCCCTTCAGGCACAGGAGAAATATTGTTTTGGACAACTCAATCAAGAACACAGCAAGTTCTCTCAAGTGGGGAGCAAGATCAATGCGAGAATTATGCCTTTTGTGGTGCAAATTCTATATGCAATTACGATGGTAATCACCCAAGTTGTGAATGCCTGAGAGGTTATGTTCCCAAGTCTCCGGAACAGTTGAATATATCAACTTGGCTCAGAGGTTGTGTTCCGAGGAATAAATCTAATTGCACAAATAGTCACACAGATCGGTTCTGGAAGTATACAAACATGAAATTGCCAGACACTTCTTCATCACGGTTTTATGAGACTATTAGCCTTGATGAATGTCAGCAGTCATGCATTATGAACTGTTCTTGTACAGGTTATGCAAGTTTAAATGTTCTTGATGGAGGTAGTGGCTGTCTACTTTGGTTTGATGATCTAGTTGACATGAGGAATTTCTCAAACTGGGGACAAGACTTCTATATCAGAGTCCCTGCTTCAGAACTAGGTACTCAACTATATTTGTTTTTGGTTGCACTTTGTTTCTTTCTGCTCTCTTTTCTAGTTCAATTTGTGTTTATTATTCCATTAGTCTTAGAGAAAACGGTGGTTTATGTATGGTATGGCAATGAGAACATTAAAAGGTGAGTTACACAAACATTCTACTATAGGAGCATTAAATGCATTCCAAGTAGAGAGAGGTTGCTTGATTTTTCTATCAGCTGCATACAAATCATTAGTAATACATGTTACTTTTTACATGTTATTTATTCTTCAAAATAAATACAGTTTCTTTCTCCCCTACTCAGGCTAAAGAAACTAGGCACCCTTTCTCACCCTCAGATGTAGTCAGTAGAGTTTTTCTTTTAAATATAGAAACAAACAACGCTGTTTATTGCAGATCATGGAAACGACAAGAAAAACATGGTAGGAATAATTGTTGGTGTCACTATTTTTGGATTCATCATCACATGTGTATGCATACTGGGAATTAAAAATCCAGGTAAGTAGGTATAATTTAGCTTCTATTACAGACTATTAGGCACCAAAAAAATATATGCATATTTTATGCCCATGTTTACACACTGTTATTCTCTAACCCATTAGAGGCTGCAAGAAAATTTTGCAACAAGCATTACAAAAATATGCAGAGGAGGGAAGTTATAGATTTGCCAACTTTCGATTTCTCAGTCTTAGCCAGTGCCACTGGAAACTTTTCAACCGAAAACAAGCTTGGAGAAGGGGGTTTTGGACCAGTATACAAGGTGATGGTGAAAGCTAAGATCCAGAACAAATATTTTCCTCAAACACTTTCTAACTATAGTAGAAGAATATTTTCAGGGCACACTAATAGATGGGAAAGAGTTAGCTGTGAAAAGGCTTTCTCAGAAATCTCTGCAAGGGTTGGATGAGTTCAAAAATGAAGTTGCATTGATGACCAAACTTCAGCATCGTAATCTGGTAAAACTTCTTGGTTGCTGCATTGAAGAAGAAGAAAAAATGCTAATATATGAGTACATGCCCAATCACAGCTTGGACTACCTTATTTTTGGTTGGAACCTTTATGATTTATTATTTTAAGTTACAATTATTCTATTCCTATTTCTAGCTCAGGTAATTATGTAGACTTGAACTGCTATGTAAAATGTGTGTATTTGACTATATGAAGGTAAAAGGAAGTTCTTAGATTGGCGTAAGCGTTTCAACATTATTAGTGGCATTGCTCGAGGACTCCTTTATCTTCACCAAGACTCTACGTTGAGGATTATTCATAGAGATCTAAAACCTAGTAATATTTTACTAGATGCGAATTTGGATCCCAAAATATCAGACTTTGGCTTGGCTCGATTGGTTTTGGGAGATCAAGTTGAGGCAAAAACGAATAGGGTTGCTGGAACATAGTGAGTTAGTTTCTATATATCATGATTGTCTGATTTCTACTATCAAGTTTTAATTATTTTACTTGGAAGATTTTATTTTCAGTGGCTACATACCTCCTGAATATGCTGTGCGTGGGCATTTCTCAGTGAAATCAGATGTTTTTAGTTATGGTGTCATTGTACTAGAAGTTCTATGTGGTAAGAAAAACAGAGAATTTTCGGACCCAGAACACTGCAACAATCTTCTTGGCCATGTAAGCATACTGATTTGACTATGTTGCTAATTAGTATAAAGTGAATTATTTACTGGATTTAATTGAATTCTCACCATCTTAGGCATGGAAATTATGGACTGAAGATAGGGCACTGGAACTATTACTAGATGGAGTGTTAGAAGAACAGTGCATGCTATTTGAAGTTATACGATGCATACAAGTAGGTCTATTATGTGTGCAACAAAGACCAGAGGATAGGCCAGACATGTCATCTGTGGTTTTAATGTTAAATGGTGATAAATTATTGCCAAACCCAAAGGCTCCTGCATTTTACACTCAAATTGATGTTACTAGCAAAGCAAACTCTTCATCGGAAAATCACAAATCATTCTCAGTTAATGAACTTTCCATCACAGTGTTAGACGCAAGATAGAAAATTAAAGCACGAAAATGTCAAGCTGCACCTTCATATGTGGAATATGTTGATTATTTAAGCATGCGCAACATGATTTTATAAATTGCTATTCAAGCTCCGGCTTTTACTCCATTCCATGTACCCAAACAAACATGTTATATTTGTTGGCTACACTTAGATGTGGGTAGTTACATTTAATAGTGTTGGTAGAATTAAGTGCCTTAGAAGATTGTAAAGGTTAGGAGTGCTTCTAGTATGATTGTGGCATGTAATATACTTCATTAATTATAGTTTAGGTAGTAGTTGTATTTAATTCACGTATTTGAAGGTTCTAGACAAAATGGTCTATAAATAGTTCTTGTGTTACTCAATGTAAAGGTACAATCAAGGATGAATCTTAGAAGAATTATACGGACCATGTCTTCTTCTATTTTTGAAAAAAAAAAGGGAAGTTAGACACAAATTCATTTTTTCTACTCTTATTTCTCATCAGTTTTCTTTTACTTATAAGATAAAAAGGTTAACTCTCTTATCTCTTGACAGAAAAATATTAGTTTAATATTTTGTATTGTTTTTTTCATCTCATGAGTTGCTTTTATATATTTTTGTATGAATATAGAAGGAAAAATTATTTATTATGTGTATTTTCATAAGCATTTTGTAATTGTTACGTGATTATCATAAATTTTTTATTTTTGTAATTAGGTCTCTAAATTTTCGATTATATTTTGATAAATTGATTTTTTGTCTTATTTAAAAAAAAGGTATATTGATGAAGAATAAAATACTAGATTCGTTTTAAAGAAAAAATACCCATAAAGATGAAAATAATACAGATTTACTTCTTCACATATTTTTAAGCATGATACTAAGGTTTTAATTGTTGAATTAGAATTTTTTTTTTTAAGATTCAAAGAATTACAATTGGGAAGTTTCATATTAATTATTTAAAACTTCTTCCAAGAAAACGTTCTCGATTATGGAAATATTCAATCAGTGAAAGAGATGAAATTAGAAAAACTTATTTTAAATGCATTCCATATCAAATAGAACTTCAACATTGTCATTTTTCTTAGAAGAAACATACAAGAATATTTCAATACTAAATTATATATACTTTTGTTATATTAGTGACAATTATTAAATATATAAATTGTGAGTATATTATTTTGACCCCTTCAAAAATTTTGGTCATGATTCGCTTCTTAGTAAAAGTTATAATAAAAAGAGTGTTTATCCAAAAAGACTTGTCTGTCAACAAGTTGGCATCAGAGCTAGATAGCCCGAGTGTCTGAGTTTTTAATAAAGTGTTTGAGGGCTAGAGAATTTGAGCGAGATGACCAACCTTGCAAACAATATGTCCTTGCCTAAGTTATCAAAAGTCGTCAATTAGAGTTTGCAGATGAAAGCCCTCCATGTTTCCCAACAAGTATGGGAAGTAGTTGAAAATGGCCATAAAGAACCAACAGACATGGAAGAACAAACCATTCCCCAACTTGCTACGATGAGAGCATCGCAAGTGAAGGACAAAATAGTCATGTATGTGTTGTACTGAGCTGTCGAAAAACTGATTCTAAGAAGATAACAAATGTTAAATCTTCAAAAGTATCACCATCTAATTTCGTCCGATGAATGAAAATTGTTTTTCAAAATAGCAAAAGAGAAAAGTTTTAAATAAAAAGGATAAATGTAAATTAGGTTAAAAAATAATAAAAATTAATGAAAAAAAAAGAGTTTCGTTAATTTATATTTTAAAAATTAAATAAAAAAAGATTTTTGTTTCTATATCAAAAATTAGTTATAAAATTAAGATAAGATATAAAAATAAATTAAAAATTATTTTTCATTTTCATTTTATTAATTTAAAAAAAAAAACAGCTTTTGGCAGGATTAGAGGGAACCGTTGATAACTTCCCTCAGTTTTTTAAAAAAGGAAAATGATATTTCAATAAAAGTATTTGACAAATTTTTTACAATGGTGACGTGGCAGCAATTTTTTTAAATTTTTATTACCAAAATGTAAGTTAGCACGTGCGGCGGGAAAGAAAGGAAACTGAAATTAAATGTAAGTTAGAGAGAGAAAGTGAAGAAGAGAGAAAGGGGGAAAGTGAGGGTGCGAGGGTGCGAAGTGAGAAAGCGTTTCGAGCGAGAGAGAGGAAGCAAGGTCGCCAGAGTTTCCGGTTCACTGAAAGCGTGTCTCCAGCAAGCATTCTGTCGTCGTTAGTGGAGGATAGTTACAGTTTTCGGGTAGACTATCCCTATCATCCAGAAGACGAAGCTTTTGGAGTTGGTAGTGTTTTGCGAACTCTGCGACCACCTTCCTTCGTCGGCGGCAACCATTTGCTTAGTATTGTCCCTATTGTTCGTCGTATCAAAACTTCAAGTGGTTTATTCACTAAAACTATGTTAAACATCATTTTGGGGAGTACCGCAAACGTATGTGGGGAGCTACAATACACTGTATGTTTAAAATGTTCCAGCTTTCACTAAACTCAATCAAGTGTATCATTTTGGAACATTGAACATTCATTTAGTCTCTCAAAATGTAATTTATATCATCAAATGGACATTCAAAGGAGCACTTGTCTAAATTCAGTATAGGGAAAGCACAGTACTGTAACCAAAGTGGGGACTTACTCATTAATATGTGGGGAGTTACATGTATGTTTTTGCCAGTACAACGCAGACTGGAGTGAAGGTCATTTATATACTCAATTTGGATAATTGTTCATTCATTAAATGATTTCCAAAGTCTTCTCCATGCACCCAAGCTCCATGAACTGAACTGGGATCTTTGTCAAACAACACAAAATCGAAATAACAGATATCAAAACTAAGTGGGGAGAACGGAATACCTATGTGAGGAGTAAGGAATACCTATGTGGGGAGTTACGCACAATTTTTTGACTATACAATGCAGACTTGAGTAAAGTTCATTCATTACGGTAATTGCATCATTGCTCTTTCATTCAATCATTGACAAGGTCTTCTCCATCACCCATGGTTCATTAACTAAACTGGGTGCTTTGATGAACAAGACACAAACCAAATAAAACAATCCAAAACTAAGTGGGGAGTAAAGAATGACTATGTGGGGAGTTACGCACAATTTTTTGACTGTACAGTGCAGACTTGAGTAAAGTTCATTCATATACGGTAATTGCATCATTGCTCTTTCGTTCAATCATTGACAATGTCTTCTCCATCACTCATGGTCCATTAACTAAACTGGTTGCTTTGATGAACAAGATAGAAACCGAATAAAACAATCCAAAACTAAGTGGGGAGTAAAGAATAACTATGTGGGGAGTTACCACAATTTTTTGACTGTATAGTGCAGACTTGAGTAAAGTTCATTCATATACGGTAATTGCATCATTGCTCTTTCATTCAATCATTGACAATGTCTTCTCCATCACCCATGCTCCATTAACTACACTGGGTGCTTTGATGAACAAGACACAAACCAAATAAAACAATCCAAAACTAAGTGGGGAGTAAAGAATAACTATGTGGGGAGTTGCGCACAATTTTTTGACTGTACAGTGCAGACTTGAGTAAAGTTCATTCATATACGATAATTGCATCATTGTTCTTTCGTTCAATCCTTAACAATGTCTTCTCCATTACCCATGCTCCATTAACTACACTGGGTGCTTTGATGAACAAGACACAAACCAAATAAAACAATCCAAAACTAAGTGGGGAGTAAAGAATAACTATGTTGGGAGTTGCACACAATTTTTTGACTGTGCAGTGCAGACTTGAGTAAAGTTCATTCATATACGGTAATTGCATCATTACTCTTTCGTTCAATCATTGACAAGGTCTTCTCCATCACTCATGCTCCATTAACTAAACTGGGTGCTTTGATGAACAAGACACAAACCAAATAAAACAATCCAAAACTAAGTGCAGAGTAACGAATAACTATGTGGGGAGTTACGCACAATGTTCTGACTGCACAATGCAGACTTGAGTAAAGTTCGTTCATATACGATATTTGCATCATTGCTCTTTCATTCAATTATTGACAAAGTCTTCTGCATCACCCATGGTCCATTAACTAAACTGGGTGCTTTCATGAATAAGACAGAAATCAAATAAAACAATCCAAAACTAAGTGGAGAGTAAGGAATACCTATGTGGGGAGTTACGCACACTTTTCTGACTATACAGTGCAGACTTGAGTAAAGTTCATTCATATACGGTAATTGGATCATTGCTCTTTTATTCAATCATTGACAAAATCTTCTCCATCACCCATGCTCCATTAACTAAACTTGGTGCTTTGATGAACAACACAGAAACCAAATAAAACAATCCAAAACTAAGTGGGGAGTAACGAATAACTATGTGGGGAGTTACGCACAATGTTCTGACTACACAGTGCAGACTTAAGTAAAGTTTGTTCATATACGGTAATTGCATCATTGCTCTTTCATTCAATCATTGACAAAGTCTTCTCCATCAATCATGCTCCATTAACGAAACTAGGTGCTTTGATGAACAAGACAGAAACCAAATAAAACAATCCAAAACTAAGTGGGGAGTAACGAATAACTATGTGGGGAGTAACATTTACGTTTTTGTATGGACAGTGCAGACTTCAGTCAAAGTCATTTATATATGGTATTTGGATTATTGCTCTTTCATTCAATGACTTACAAATTCTTCTCCATAACCCAATCTCCATGAACTACATTGGGTGCTTTGTCAAACAACACACAACCCACAAAACAACAAATCGAAAAATAAGTAGGGAGTGACGCATAACTAAGTGGGGAGTTGCATGCAAAGTTTAGTCTGTTCAGTGCAGACTTCAGTAAAGTTCATTTACATATGCTATTTGGATCATTCATTCATGACTTCAGTAATTTACAAATTTCTTTATCCATCATTCATGCACTGCCTAACATTCACATAAATGACAATTGACTAATTCGATTAACTCCCGATATCCTTTTTCTTTTAACAAATGTCCCAACACAATATTAATTGTACGCTTGGGAAGACAATTTGTTGTCGTCGACGACTTCCTCTACAACCTGTCTCCGGTAACCCACCCAAATGACGACAATGACTGGTATTTTCCACCATTAATCTCCAATGCTTCACTCCTCTCACTCTCTCATTTCCGTTCTTGCTTTATCCCTCTTTCTATCTATCTTTCTCGCTTTCCTGTTTCTTCCTTTGTCGGTTTCTTGCTTTCTCCCATCCTCTCTCTTTCTAAAATCTCACTTTTAGTGAACCAGAAACTCCGGCGACCTTGCTTCCTCTCTCTCTCGATACGGTTTCTCACTTCGCACTCTCGCACCCTCGCACCCTCTCTTTCCCCATTTCTCTCTTCTTCACTTTCTCTCTCTAACTTACATTTTAATTTCAGTTTCCTTTCTTTCCGCCATACGTGCTAACTTACATTTTGGTAATAAAAATTTAAAAAAACCGTTGTCACGTCACCATTGTAAAAAACTTGTCAAATACTTTTGTTTTGTTGAAATATCATTTTCCTTTAAAAAATAAAGAACACGTTAATATTCAAAGGGGACCCGTCATGCGGAAGGGGTTTTTCATTATTATCATTCAAATCTTTACAGAAAGGGACACTCAAGGGAATCATCTTCTCCATAATATCTTCATCCATAATAGTTCACCCTCACATCAATGTTAATTATTCATCTACACAGTACCAGAATTCAATCCAATTTAGAATCATAATCCAGATTTACAATACAGAGTCACAAAACAGAGGGCCAGAAGGCCCACAACAAAGATGTTCAAGTTCAAGAATAATCAAATAAGAAGAAACAAAATATTCAGAACAGCATTAAAGACAATATTGGAACACAAGCAGGGTAGGCAATTTCTATCTTCAAATTTTTCTATGTTGATTGTGGTATAATTTGCACGTGAAAAGAACAAAATGGAACATCCTGAGTTTACATGAAATAGTAAGTAAATCAATTAAAAATCAATATAAAGAGGATTGGGTTGAACGGAAATTGAAACAGAACAAAATTAGGGTGTGGGGTTTTTTCTATTGCTGCACGACAAGGGAATTATAGGCATTAGAGTTGCGGGTGTTGTTGGTGGAATATAGTTACGACTGAGAATAGTGTCACCGGCTGTTTGAGTGGTAAAGCGGCGCTCTTTCGAACTTCGTAGCCGAAGCGACGCTCCAGTCCCGTTGAAGCCGCGGTGTTTCTGATAAGCTTTTGATAGCAAACTGTGATTGGCTGACATAGGGTGGTCTCGCCGGTGGTTGATGCTCCCTGGTGGCGAAGGAGGAAGAGGAATCGTGATTGGATGCTAAGGTAAGCGTTTCGCGCGAGTGGTTGACGTTAGCGTGGTGGCTCTATGGTGGTCGACGTCGTCATTAATGGTGAAGAAGTTTGGAGAAGAAATACTTGGGGCTCAGTCATGGAAGAAAAGTGATGGAACCTCCACGTGAGTGTAAACGGTGGTGGTGGTGGCTCGAAGAAGACGCGAGCAAAAGAGACAGTGCGGCGGTGTTTCGCACGGCTATGAGTGGTAAGGTGGCGATATGCGTCGGTGCTGGCGTCGCCATACTTCCGAGAGTGGCTGTCGCCGCCACCGCTGTTGGCCTTGCCGTGAGCATGGTCGGTGTAGCATGGTCGGCGTCTATGGTTGGTGGTCGCGCGTAAGAGTGCACAGTGAGGTTGAAGATGAAGTTGGGAAAAACTCTTATGTGCGGCGTTTTGAAAAATGAAGAATAATTGGGCTTTTACTTACTAAACGACGCAATTCTCTTTATACACTCAATCCCTCGGGTGTTTAACTTTTTACTTCTACACCCAACATATTTGATTAGTGCTTCGCAACAACCATTTCTTTCTTAGTAAATGTATTGGTACACAGTAATATCAACAAGTGTCATATCCAAAAGGATTTAACAAGTATATTGATAGTTTGATTTTTGAGTTTTGGTTGATAGAGAGTGCAAGTAAGTAAAAATAATAGTTATTAGATAGATTGAGTGGAGTAGGAGTTATGAATTGATTTCATCTCATCTTCTTCTACTACACCACTACCATCTTGTTTACTTACTTTGCATATCATCCAATGTTCTAGGAGTACTCTTCCTATGTAGATCTAGGTTCATCTCTGAAACACAAGAACCTAAGGACTCCAAATCCCAGTGTGATTTCTCAACTCCTAGTAGAATGAGTCCTTGCTTTAATGTGCAAGACTCTCTCCTCCAGCATCCCCTCTGGCTACTGAATCAGGTATGATGATTGATTGGACCTTAGTTTGAGATTAGTCTTTCAACTCAATCCCAACCAGTGAAATAGGATGAGTCGTGAATTCATCCACACAAGTTGAGATCAATCTTTCAACTCAAATCAAACCCGTGAAATAAGATGAGTGATCAAGTCATCATTAAGCATAAATCAAATCACAAGCAGTTGAATGAAAGCAAAGATAAATATCTAAGACGTAGAAGTGAATATAATCAAAATTGATTACATCAAACCTATGAGGGAGTTTAACTACTCACAGAATATTACAATGCAATTCCAATAACATCTACACATAAGATTCATACTAAGAGCACCTCTTTCGTGCCTAACATACTCTATTTTGTCCTACTACCACATTGTGGAGTCTTCACTCAATGCCTGAAATGAAGACCCAAACTCTTTATTTATAGGAATTTTTGGGTGTTGCTCAGCCTAACTTTTGGTGCTCAGCAATAGGGGTTACTTCATAAGTGGGTTTCCTTCTCAACTCAACCCCTTATCCTGATGCTTAGCATGTGACCTTTCCTTCTTGGAAGGGTTTCCTCATGAGGCTCATGGATTTGTACTCCATGTTTCCTTGCAAAGAGGATTTCCTCACGAGGCTCAGTTCAATTTCTTATGCTCAGTCAAAAAGTCCAAATATGTTGTCCTGTCTTTTCTACTTCCATGACTTAGCTCCAGTATTGTGGCTCAGTTGCATACTTGATATTTTCTTTTATTTTTTACTGCAAAATAGTAAAATATCATTATAGTTCATGGAACTCTATTTCTCAATATCTCATTTTGTATCTTAAGCTAAGGAGGTTTGTTTTGTACACAAGTAACACCATTTGATACATGATACGTGTCAATTTCAAATGGAAAGTTTACTTATTCTTGACACTTATCAGTACTCACTTATGCACTCTCATAAGTTTATTTCCAATTTAACCATTTTTTCCAAATTAAACTTCACCTTTCATTCAATTTCATTTTGTAATATTTTATTTTCAATTTCATTTTTATTCCATCAACTTTTTATATATCTCATTCTTTTTAAAAATAATAAAATATTCAACTTGAAATAAAAATTAAAATGGCTTTCAAAAAATGATAAAATAAGAGCAAATGAAATTAAAAATAGTTTTTTTTTTATTTTTTGGTGTCTAATCCGTTGTTTGCCATGACACTTATTTTTAATATATAAAAAAATATATAAAGGCTTTTGGTGTCTACCTGACCACTCGCATTGCATGACACTTTTTTTAAAAATATAAAAAATGTAGGTATAATTAATGATTTGGTACCCTAATTTTTTGGTTAAGTTCAATTTGGTCCCCATACTTTTGATTTGTTAAATTTAGTACCCATATTCTTTAAAAGGATTCAGTTTGGTCATCTCCGTTAAGTTGGAGTTAACACCGTGTCCGTACAGGACACGTGTCAAGCCGTGGAACTTTTAATTTTTTTACAAAAAAATTTAAAAACATGTCAGTTTACCATCATGCCACATGCCAGCTTTCAATCATGACACATGGCAGTGGTAATAGTTGTTTTCAATTTAGTCCTCAATTTAAATTTTTGATTCAATTTAGTACCCCAATTCTTTAAAACGGTCCAATTTTGTCCTTTCCAATTTGAGACTAAATTATTAAATAAGTTTAATTATAACTTATATATACATGTTAAAATAATTGTTTGAATTTATATATCAAATCACTACACCTAAATATTCCAATTATTTTATTTTTTACAAGTGTAAAAAATTTCAGGTGTAAAAAATTACAAAGGTAAGAAATGTAAAAAATAAAATAATTTAAGTATTTAGGTGAAATAATTTGATATATATTAAAAAAAGTTATTGTGACATGTATATATAAGTTGTAATTAAGCTTATTTACTAAGTTGGTCTCAAATTGGAGAGGACAAAATTGGATGGTTTTAAAGAATTGAGGTACTAAATTGAACCAAAAATTTAAATAGAGAACTAAATTGAAAACTACTATTACCGTTGCCATGTGTCATGATTGTAAGCTGCCACGTGGCACGACGGTAAACTAACACGTGGCAGTTTATAAATTTTAAAAAAAAAATTAAAAAATTAAAAAAAATTAAAAATTTCACGGATTGACACGTGTCCTGTATGGACACAGTGTTAACTCCAACTTAATGGAGAGGACTAAATTGAATCCTTTTAGATAATATGGGTACTAAATTGAACAAACCAAAAGTATGAGGACCAAATTGAACTTAACTAAAAAATTGGGGTATCAAATCAGTAATTATACCAAAAATGTAAAAAAGACTTTTGGTGTCTAATCGGCACGGGTCACATGACACTCATGAAACAAATGTAAACATGTAAAAGAAAACTTTCAAGAATTAACTAAGTTAAACCAATATTCCAACTTTTTTTTAAACACAAAGAACTACATAGTCTTCATTTTTCATTCTTAATGAGAATACACAAGACCAAGGTTAACCCTTATTAGGTCCTTTTAACTCAAAGAATATTTTTGGTCAATAATTTATCATTTTTTAGAAAAATAAATATTTTAAAATACACACATCCCTTTTTGCGAATTTAATTAAAAGTATCGCCTTTAGGCGGGCGCTTTAGGGTTCTAATACATTTTCTATGCATAACCGACTTTTGAACCCAAAATCTGGTTTTTGTGGACTATGTTTTATCTTTATGGTGAGTCAGCTTAGACATAATGGAGAAACGTTGCCCACTTACCAAGTGGTGTAGACAATCTTAAGGTCATTAACCAATGACTTTTAGAATATTCATGTGTTATTGAGGAGTCTAAGGACTTCTCAATGCTCTCGGTTGAAGTGCTTGTCGGGTTGCTTGAGACATATGAGTAGCAGAGAAGGATAAAGAAAGAGGAGTCTCTTGATTAAACACTTCAAGCAAAGGAAACCCTAAAGGAGAAGAAAGCACCTTATACTCATAACACTCAAGGTCGTGGTAGTAAAGGTAGAGGAGGAAATGAAAAATGCAAAAAGTAATACGATCAACAAAACTAGCGTGGTCGAGGACAAGGTAAAGGTCAATGAGGTAAAGGTCGAGGAGTTCGGTCAAGTAGCTCAGGAGTTGAGTGCTTCAAATGTGGGAAGCACAGTCATTTGCCAAGGATTGCAACTTGGATAAATGCTATAATTGTGGAAAGGTTGGGCATTTTGCGAAGGACTACAATTTGAAGAGCAAAAAGGAAATAAAATTTCTCTTTAAAGATGTTGAGGAAGACAGAGTATTGATGATGTCAAGGAGTTCAAATGTCGAGCCAAGTTTGAGCTATTCTGACAACTCGTTTTGGTACCTTGATATGTAAGCAAGTAATCACATGTGCAGGGACGAGAACCTTTTTAAGGAGTTGTCTAAAGTTGAGGCCAAACATATGTTGTTTGGAGATGCACTCAAGGTAGCGGTAAAAAGATCAAGGTACAATCTGGTACCTATAGAAGAATGGCCGAATTGGAGAAATCAGAGACGTGTACTTTGTATCCAATCTCAAAAGCAACATATTTAACATGGGCCAACTGATGGAGAAAGGTTATTCGGTTCTGATAAAAGACTGAGTATTGTACTTGAAGGACAATTTTGATCTTTTAATTGCTCGAGTAGAAATGAAAAATATGTAAAAGTTGGATTTGAAGATAGTCCAAGAGAGGTGCTTGAAACTTGATGTGAAGGATGAGGCCATAATGTGGCACTTTCAGATTGACCACTTTCATTTTGGTGGGTTGACCGAGTTGAAAGGAAAAGGTACCGAGCAAAGGAACAACTCATATTAATTCATATAGATCTTTGTGGACCGATTACCCTTGAGTCTTATAGTGGAAAAAGGTACTTTATTTCCTTCATCAATGATTTCTCAAGAAAAATTTGGGTGTACTTCTTAAAAGAAAATTCTAAGGTGTTCGAAGTATTTAAAAGGTTCAAAGAAATAGTTAAGAAAGAAATGAGCATAACTTATCAAATTTGTTTGGTCTGAGTGAGGAGGTGAGTTCATTTCATCTTAACTCATGAAGTATTGTGAACAGCAAGGGATAAGGAGATTTTTTACAACACCATTCTCATCCCAACAAAACGAAGTTATCGAGAGGAAGATTCGAACCATCCTTAAGATGGTTTAAACAATGTTGAGAAGTAAAAACATTCCTAAAAAGTTTTGGACAAAAGTAATACAATGTGCCATCTATATGCAAAATAGGTGTCCACATGCTAAGTTGAATGAGAAGACACTACAAGAAATTTGGAGTGGAAGAAAGTTGAGTGTATCTCATCTTAAAGTGTTCAACAACATTGCTTATGGTCACGTTCCTACTCACCAGAGGACCAAACTTGAAGACAGAAGCAAGAAGTATGTGTTCTTGGGTATGATGAGAAAACTAAAGCCTATAGGTTGTTTAACCCAATAATAAATAAATTTATTATGATTCGAGATGTTTAAATTCATAAAGTGAATGAATGGAATTGGAACAACTCAAAGGAGGAGTTTACTGGAAGTAGGAGCTAAAAAATTGTTACATCACTATTGAGAGAAATCATGAGAGTTTTGATGAAGAAGATGAAGTTTGCAAGACATGTACAACTCCATTGATAAAGTTCATGTTGTATGTTTCTTGGTAAATTCAAAAGACATGAGCTTTGAAGAGATCAGGACAATAAAACACAACAACAAGTAGGAGTTGACTGATTTGGCCTAAGGAGCTCAACCTATTTGCAAAAAGTGGGCATATAAGAATAAGACAATTTAAGGAGAAGTTGAGTGATATAAAACTCGACTTGTAGTAAAGTGATACAAGTAGAAGGAAGGAATAGATTGTGACAAAGTATTCCCCGAAGTGATGAGGATAGAAACAATTTGGTTGTTGATTTTCATAATAGCTTAACATAAATGGACGATCTTGCAGATGGATATGAAGTCGACATTTCTAAATGGAGCCTTGGAGGAGGAAGTATATGTTGAACAACCACTCGAATACATGCAAATAAACTTATGTCGAAGAGGTCTTGAAGAAATTTAAAATGTCAAGTTTCAACTCAGTTTCCACCCCAATAGAACCAGGCACAAAACTTTCAAAATATGGTGAGGGAGACCAAGTTGATGCAGGAAAATACTAAAGTCTAATTGGAAGTCTTAGGTATCTTACAAATACAAGACTAGATTTAATCCTAAGTGTTGGATAGTAAGTCAGTATATAGAGGAGTTGAAGTATACTCATTGGAAGGCATTAAAGAGAATCTTAAGGTATTTGAGAGGAACATTGTCACTTGGCCTAATGTATACAAGTATGGATAATTACTGACTAGTTGGCTACTTGGATAGCGACTAGTGTGGAGATGTTAATGACAGAAAATGTACATCTACATATGTATTCTTTATGGTAAACGCAACCTTCATATGGCTTTTAAAGAAAAAGCCTATTGTAAAGTTGTCAACATGCAAAGTCGAGTAACATCTTAGAGTGTTTGCCATGCAGTTTGGCTAAGAAATCTTATAAGCAAGTTAGAGATGAAGCTAGAAAAGGGGACTATGATTCGAGTTGATAACAAGTTGGACATTGAATTAGCAAAGAACCCAATAAATCATGAGAAAAGAAAGCATATTGAAGAAGAGGAAAAAATGTGAGAAACGCCTTAACATTGAACAATTTAGATCCCTTTAGTTTTGTTTCACACATTGCAAGAAAATGATTGTGCTAGAAGTTTTACATCATATTATTACATTCCTAATGGGTTTTTTTCCCTATTCTGTTAGAGATTGGTTGTTAAGCAATCAATCGATACGTGTAAATGCAATAACAAGTATTGTACAAAAATAGTTAATATATGAAAATACATACTTACTTTTCCTTACTTTTCCATATACCTCTCTTTACTCACACCCTTCTTTGTCCTAGTTGTTTGATCATAACCTCTTTAGGGTTCTTTCTTAGGTTGGGGTTCTACTGTAACTCTTAGGAGAAAACCTAGACTCTTTTTCGTTTAATAATAAGTATGAGTTGGTCTTTCCTGTGAAATTCACATGGCATGCGCTATTTGTTTTTCTCAAACTATTAAATATATGAAAGAAATAATGTCTCAAAAGATGGATGCTTGTTATATGTTGTTGGTTGCTTCTTTAATCCAAACATTGCAAGATTTTATAGCCCAAGAAATTGGCAAGGGTATACAAGTTTTTTCAGTGATAACTTGACTTAGGGTGCATGTTCAAATTCCACTTCTGTGTGCAAAACTCGACGAGCACATATTGATTTTCCCATATTCAATGGGAAAAAAGTGAATACTTGAATACATTAGTGTGAAAACTACTTTCTCATAACTAACACTATAGGAAAATTCAAGGTGAAATTGGCTATTGTTCATTTGGAAAGCAAAGAGTTACAATGGTATACAACTTTAGCAAAATCTTGTTGGGATTTAGATCGAAGTTATCTATGTTGTTATGAATCCCCAAGTTAACATTCCCTTGTCTATCGACATTATTATTGTTCACATGAGGCATCTCGGTAGCATCGACCGGAGGGATTGCCAAAGCATCCCCTATTCGAGCCATCTGGATTATTACCTTTTGGAAACTTTCAACTTTGGTCTGAACCAGAGGATTCAACACAATTTTGATTTGACTAAACAATACATTCACCAATGCGTCATCTTATGTTATCCAACAAGCCATTCGAAAGTGATGTTCCTATAGTTTCAGATTTTGCACCATCCCTTCCCAAAGTAAATTCGAGGAGTGTTTGGTGAAGGAGGAATACCCCATTGGTATCGCTCATTTGCAATTCTTGATGAGCCTACCTTAAAATTTGTTATCCCATGTAGAGGTTTTGCACGTGTACTTACAATTGGTCCAACATATGTTATTAGTAGGTTACTTATGGTGTGACTAATCATTTGATTGCTAATAACCCTAATGGTATGCCCCTTGTTTTACAAATAGTAGTAAAGGGGCGATGGGCACAAATCCACTATTAGTGGTCGTCATCTAACTTTGTGTATTGACATATTTAATTTCATACTTCTGAATCTCATACACCCATTGACACATGTTCACTCAAAATTAACCTTTTATATATTCGTACCAAATCGCACAAGCAATAAAGTGGAAACTTCAACTATCGTTTCCCAAGAGACTGATGTGGTTTAAGAAAATTTATTTTTATTTACTAATGATTGTTAAGAATTTTCAAACAAGGAAACATTTTGATGAATGAGAAATAATGGGTTTCATGATTCAATTCAAAACAAAAATACCAAACAAACAATATACTTCTAATTTCTTCTCTAACATTTACACATTTGGTAACAAGTCGTAATGTCTTACCAACAAGTCTAAACTTAAATAATAAAAACCCTATGCCTAGCAATTTTTACTATAAGTTTGCATTAATGATCAAGATTTTGATGTTATGAATGACTAAATGTTCCACATCTATACCTAGCATGTGAAATTGATTAGTTATTTTATCTTAATCAGGTTTCCCAAACTATCTTTCAATTAGCAGGTACTCTCACATATGCAATCAATCTAAAATATGCAGTTAAAATAAGAATAGAAAACAAGAGTGATAGAAAAGAATTATATTGAATAATGGAATTCACAAAGAGTTAAGAATACATTACACACAACCCCCGTGAATGAGGGAGTTAACTACTCCTAAACATTTTGAATTCTAGAATAATGATGTAGATGAATGCCTCCAGCCTTCAGAATGCGCTTCAACCTTCACTCCTTTTAGGTCAAGTGTCCTTCTCCCCAACCTTTGTCAGACCCTTAATTTATAGATTTCCCACAACCTGCAACTCGCTTGGTGACTTCACTTGCTTGGCGAGTTACACACAATTCGTAGAGCGAAGGGACCTTTGCTGGGTGAGTGGCTCAAATTGGATTGGATCTAAAGATTTGTATTTGATTTGTATTAGAGTAACCAACTTTATCAATATCTGATTTTGTTAATAGCTTTGATGATCAAATTTTGTTGATATTCTTCTTAATTTCTTTTATATTTCCATTAATCTACAAATTTTTAAATATGTAAACCTAATACTTATCTTTTCCAATTTTATTAAATAAAACCTGAAATATCTAAAAAGATAATATTAAAACAACAATAAAAGAAAAAATAAACAAAAATAATAATAAAAACATGATAATGCCAATTATCAATATGGTCTTTCCAACACAAGTGGTTCCACCAAGCATGCCAATTTGTTCATGAGGATTGGAATTCAATAATTTTCAAAGTTGTTCCAAAGAAACCAATCTACTTCACGTAGGTTCGTTTGCAATGGGCTATGAAAGTTAATATTTTTCAATTTGATTTTAAGTGTTAGAGTGTTTCATGCATCCACTGTAAGCATAAATTGCACAAACATATCACTTATGTCATGGATCAAAGTCACAAACACCTTTAGTTCATGAAGTTCATGTAATATGTTGATTATGATCAATAAATCATGCATTTCTCTCCTGAGATCATATTTGGGTTTGGTTTTTTTTTTGTTAAAGATGGAGGAATGAAGGAGCCAAGAAGCAAATAAAATGGAGAAATGTGCGCGAAGAAGAGAGTGATGGTGAGGGATTTGCACAAATGTAAACTACAAAAATAATAAATTACCAAGGATAAAACAGAAATTGGAAAAGGAAATATGTGAAAGTGAGGACCTAAATTATCAATATCAATATTCATTTTATTTTTGAATTTTATTTCCACAATTTGTCACTCATATTTTAGATTTGATCTAGCTATTTATCTATATTTTTTTCCTACAAAAGCAGTTACCTGATACAATAAAATAAAAGAGAAAAATATAAAATAGGAGTAACTATTCTAGAACTACCTGCATTGTGCCTCACATCTTTGTAAGTCCTACGCTCTATTACAATTATTGCATGTAAACCTCCTTCTTGACCTAGGTTTTAGTCTCGATTTTGATTCTCTTTCTCTTCGATGCTTTTCTTTGTTTCGATTTGCCTACTATGGATGTCTCTTACTTCGATTGAATTCCTTTTGATGATTTCAATTGTGTTCACTATTCAAACTCCCATTGGATTCTACAAATCTTGTCAACCTCTCTGTTACACCTTTTTACAAGTTAGGTTGTCTACTACATCCTTCGATATGCCTAATGTTTTTCAATGTCCTCAACAAGATAATAGCTAATTTCTTGGTATAACCACTCAATCAACTACATAGTTCAACTTGACATTTGCTCTTGGCATAAGATTGTACATTGAACCAACATATAAAGGATAAATTTCGAATTTGAATGTTGGTCTAAATAATGACAACACAGAAATAAAAGGGAAATGTAAGATAAATTTTTCTATAAAGTAAAATTAATTTGGATACACCTTAAAATAAGAGAAATCAATACCAAATAAATTCTACAATGCACAAATTATTATTTTTCATCTAAAATATTTCTTAAGAAGTTTATTCGAATAAAGCTCAATACCAATTGATAATTAGATGCATTTTTATGTTCGATTATGTATTCTACATGAAAAAGCATTAGATGTCTCACAATTATATAAAATATAGTAGTTATACTTTTTCTATTCTTGTAAAAATGGTTTGAACAATTTCATTGAATATTTTTTATTTTCTAAATAAATGTTTACAAATTATTTTTTTAACGTCTCATTTAATAAATAAGCTTAATTAAATGAAACATCACATAGAATATAATATAAAGAGGAACGCCATGGAGTTTAAGCGTCAAGCATTACAGTTATTCATGAATAAACTGAAATAAAGACTAGGCACACCAAGATGCCATGAACAAAATTAAAAGGTTCAACGGATGTCCAAAAGCTTGTTCATAAGCAAGGGATTACAACATAATAATAACTCTTCATCGTGGGCTCAACAATGAGCCTAACACTAAACCATGCCCAACTAAGCTGCAGCATTCTCGTTGTCACTACGATCACCAAGAGTTCCCATATCTGCTCACACTAAAGATTGGTGATCATTACAAAAAGGAAAAATCACACAAGAAGACCAACACAAACAAGAAGGGTAAGCTAGAGTGAAAATGTTTTATCATACAATTGAGCATACAATTTAAAAGCCAAGAACACATAAATCAACCAAGCATGTGATAGCAGACAAGCAAGAATTTAAGACTCAATTATCCGGATACATATAATCAGTTGGATTCACTGGATGCTTGCACTTGTGGTGGCCTCTACTGCTCTGCAGAGCCATTGCCAATGGGTTTCACCCTACCACGCACAAGGTTAGCCTTCAAACATCTAAGGCCATTATCTTGCCAAAGATTGGGGCCTCCTACTACTCTCATCACTTGAGTTAGTATGCTCTACGTGAGACTAACTGACTCTTTAGAGCTTCAGGATGCAATCCTTACTTAATTATATACGTTAAGGCATCACAACAAAACCTTACTAAAAGGTTCGTGGAATTACGTCCATTACATGAGGCACCACCATGAGCTCTCACCAAGAGGGTCATGAAATTATGTTCGTTACATGAGGCACCACCATGAGCTCTCACCAAGAGGTTCATGGAATTACGTCCATCCCACAAGGCATCACCATGAATCTCACCAAAAGATTCATGGAATTACGTCCAACTCATACCATAACCATGCTTCACCAACCAACCATAGAGTTATCATCCATACCAATCTCATGTCAATATACAACCAATCATCCAGTCATGTTTTATACGTATAATCACACCAAGCTCATCAATTCCAGTCCCATTGTGTCATATAGAATACATATAAGGCATCTTACGTAACTTTGTAAAGCAACCAACCAATCAATCATTTGAAACACACACTTATCAAAACACCACTGTCAATCTCGCTCAGGCTAAGGAACTCTCGCTCAGGCGAGGGGAAGCCCTCGCTCAAGCTACCAGATCTTGCTTGGGCGAGATTGCAAACAGTGGGCACGTCGAGATCTCACTCAAGCTAGCCCATCTCGCTCAGGCAAGAGGCCTTCGCTTAGGCGTGTCCTCGAATCAAAGAGGAGTAAGTTGTTGTCGTTCTAGCTCAAGCGAGACCTATTTGTTTTGGGTGAGCACCCAGCTCGCCTAGGCGAGTCTAGTAGAACCCACCTGTTCTCATGCGTGCCAAACCAGATTTCAACCAGAAATACATACGACATACAACGTTCATACCATCAAAGCAACATTTAAACATACCAAAACACAAGGATAGTCCCGCAATAGGAAAAATAATCACAAAGACATGAAACCCTAACTTCCCTTACCTTACCTTATCAAAAGTTACTGTGAGGGATTTTGGCACGAGCAGAAAAGGCACCACATCTCCTAGAACAGTTTTTGCGAGCTAGAAATACAAACACTAAAACGAAGACGGGTTACTACGATGAACCCTAGCTGGAACCATAAAAAACAAGCTAGAGAGTAGAAAGTATGAGTCGAGAATCAACTTACGTTGGGATAGAAAACGGAGTTGAGCTAACTTGACAAAGAATGGAGCCAAACCCTAGCAGAGCTCTGCGTTTCAAATGTGAGAGGGAGAAGGGGAATAATTTTCTGAAAATGGGTAGAATGAGAGAGTTAGAGCTAGTTTAGGGGTTTTGGGCACCCTGTGGGCCAACCTTATGCCCAACTGATTAGGGTAAGCCCTTAAATATTTAGGAAAGAAAAAATAAGTGGACCTTACAATTTTCGTTTCTGTGATAAGTATGTAATCTATATCTATATACAAATAGGAACTAACAAAAGGAAACTTCTTCTATTAAATAATATATATGACCCAATTCAATTCAAAATTTTCATTCTACAAAAGGAATAAATGATAATGTGTCAATCAAAGACAATTTTGAACGTTCAAAAAATAAATCAGAATCCAAAAATTATCTCTCACTTTTTTCTTCTCAGCTTCTGCTCCTCTTTCCTGCCAACGTCTTTTTTTTCTTCTCACTTTTTTTCTCTCTCTCTCTCTTCTTCTCAGGTCTTTCTCACTCACACACACCCTAGATTCTTCAACTTCTACTCTATCTTCCTGTTTTCTCTCTGTTTTTCTCACGAGCACACAACACCTCTTCATCTTCAAACTTCTCTTTTTCGATTTTTCTAACTTCTTCAGATCTGTAGTTATTTTTGTGGTATCTATGTTTTCGTCATTCTTTTCAGATGAATGAAATGAGAATATCTGAAGATATCGTCTTTTTACCCATATCTGAAGATGTTGTATCTCTGTTTTCGTTTTGGTTTTCACCTTTCTAAAGCAAACAACTCATATTCTTCTTATATTTTCTCATATCTAACCTTTTTTTTTCGTTGATGGTATTTTTCTTTTTTCTACAGGTTTAATATGGGTCACTGCGACATATGGTTTTTTTTACCCAGATTTTGTTTTTATTTTTACCTTTCTCAAGCAAACAACTTATATTCTTATATTTTCTCATATCTAACTATCTTTTGCGTTAATGGTATTTTTCTTTTTTCTACAGGTCTAATATGGGTCACTACGACATATGGTTTTTTTACCCAGATTTCGTTTTTATTTTCAGCTTTCTGAAGCAAACAACTCATATTCTTCTTATATTTACTTTGATCTAACTATTTTTTGCGTTGATGGTATTTATCTTTTGATTACAGGCTTCAAATGATGAGTTCAAACACATGCAAGAGTCTTTCTCGCTGTACAACTTAACTGGTATGTAATTTTTATGACCAGATTCCTTTTTTTACCAATGTTTCTATTTTTTTCACCTTTTACAAGCAAACCGTTCATCTTCTTCTTCTTTTTTTTTGCCTGATCTCTGTTTTGGTCATTTTTCACAGATCACTGAAATTATTCTAACATTGGTCACTACGAGATATCATTTTTTTACCTAGATTTCTTTTTTTTTTTTTAGCTTTTTCAAGGTAACATGTCATATTTTTCTTATATTTACTTTGATTTAACTATTGGATGAATTTGTTCTCATATTTTTCCAGATCTACTATTAGTCCAGATCTACTGTTGTTCTCATATTTTTCCAGATCTATTGTTGGATGAATTTGTTCTTCTCAAATATACTTTTCTTTGGGTTGATGTTTTCCTCTGAGATTCTTGAGGACCTTCACCCTACTAAAAAAAGGTAACAACTTCTGATTTTTTTCGTTCTTCTACCATCTTCTCAGATCTAATGTTTTTGCTATTATTTTTCTTTTTATGGATATTTTTCTTTGAGATCTACTTTTTTTTGTTCTATTTTATTGTTGGATAAATGTTTTGTTTTCAGATCTACTTTACTTTGTTGCATTTATCTGTTTGATTGGTGTTTTTTTCTCAGATTTACTTTGTTGTTCTTATTTTCCTTCTTCTACATATGTAACTACTTATTTTGGTTATATTTCTCTTTTGGATGGTTAATCTTGCTCTCAGATTTGCTTTTTATTGTATATTGTTCGATTGATTTCTCTTGGTTGATTGATTGTATACTGTTTGATCGATTGATTGCATATTGTTCTGTTTTTTTTTTTTTACATTCTTA
>Ga0214544_1002510_pt1 | contig 38590 bp, 26 predicted proteins | sample CNSS3metaG_FD_160074 | JGI IMG/M metagenome (GOLD analysis project Ga0214544, IMG submission 160074) | Root nodule microbial communities from cowpea collected in UCLA plant growth center, Los Angeles, California, USA - CNSS3 | ecosystem: Host-associated > Plants > Roots > Nodule | place: USA...
AGCCGCTGAAAATTTATTGTGATAATTCCGCAACAGTCTTCTTTTCTAAAAACGACAAGTATTCTAAAGGTGCTAAACATATGGAGTTGAAATACTTTGCCGTTAAAGAAGAAGTTCAGAAACGTAACCATGTTTCCACGGTAATAGCACACGTTCACATAGTACTTTTATGCCATTATCACATTATGTTCCAATTTTCACACATTCAGTGCTTCATTTCAAACAGTCCCGGTTTTTAAGCCTTTCATTCAATGCCACTCACTCCACATTCACGTGCATAGGAACGGTTTTTTTTTTATTCAACGCCAAAAAAATTAAAAACATGTTACAGTAAAAACACAAACAATTTCGGTTAATGGCAGCATAATAGGATTCAGTTTCAGCAGCGAAAAACAATTCTCATTTTCAATCATGTCATTCACATCCAACTTTTAAAGGAGCGAAAAACTTAAATAACCCTTAAAACTTTAATTAGGGTTCATAAAAATCGAAAACAAACATCATAAAAGGAGAATCATAAATCCTACAACATAGGCTCTGATACCACATGTAAAACTAATTAAGGATCTTTAAGAGTTATGATTCTCACTCCATAAAACATAATAGAGCACTAACCTTGATCCATGAGAGATCCTGTGAATATGCGTTCTTCAAATTTGTAATCTTGTGTGCTCTTCAACCACCGTTTCCCAATCTATCTCTTTGCCTTTCTTTCTCTTCTCACACGTTCTTGATGGGTTACTGTGAAAAGAACCTTATGGCCAGAGACAGAACCCCTATTCCTTTTTATAAACCAACGTCCATCAAGTTGGTTTTATTTTATCTTTATCTTTATTTTATTTTATTATCACTTCCCATAATAATAAGCAATAAGTCTTTATATTTTATTAAATCACAATTGGGCCCATCATAATATTTCAAATGAGTCACTAATAGAATTAATTTGTCAATTAATTCTAACAGTAGTTACCCAAATATTATTTCTAAACCAAAATATTTTGTTAATTCAATTTTTTAAAATATTTAAATAGTTTTTGTTTTTTCTTTCAATTAAACTATTTCTTTAAAAGGTTAGAATAAATTAAAATTTTTGATTAAAGTATGTTTCTAATTATTTTTATTTTACTTTAAAATGGTTCATATAACACTAACATCTTACTCTATTTCTCCGAAAAAATATGTGTATTGAATAGATTCGAAGATAGTTATTTCTCACCCTTGCCTCAAAAGAGTTATAGCTATATAATACAAAATCAAAAAATCTCACTTCCATCAAGTACGACATGGTAAATTCTATATTTGTAATATCAATCAATAAAACTCGAAAGATAAAATGTTCATAACTCTCACAACTAAACATCTTCTTCTATATGAGTAGGAGACTAGTAGAGTCAATATAATCTCTTGATGAAACCACTTCTCAACAGACCACTTAATATCACATCAATATAGTACTCCCTTCCTAAGAGTTGCATTTATACCATAACTCACATATCACATTATCATACAATCTTAAATTATACATCATGTCATACTTTCATACATATGTATCTTACTTTAATCCAAATCAATCTAGAAAACAAGGTGTAATGAATAAAATCCAAAGTAGAAATAGTAGACAGCGATATAAAAAAAAACAAAAAAGTTCAAATTACAAACAATAATGTGTAAAGAGAAGATTGGAAGAGCCAGACCCATATCCAGATTTTTCTTATTATTTGTTTGTTACTATTTTTTTTTTTTTTATATATATATTTCTTATGCATTTTTTATTTTTCTTTTATTTCATTCTCTTTCTCCTTCTCCTAGGACACTACATGCTTCTTCTCCAAGATGCTATTTCCCTTCTTCCTCTCCATAGCGCTATTTTCTTAAACATACATTAACAATAATTTAATTTTTTTCAAGTTAATTTTATTTCAGTTCTCTATATCTTTCCGAGTCTCAAAAGTATATTAAATATAATTTTAGTTTTTGTTGAATTTGTCTTTCAGATTTTAATTTGAAAGTTTAATTAGTTTTCAAACCTTAACACAAATATTTTAATTTATTTTTTTATAAACTTTGTGTGATGGTTCTCACTTATGGTTGGACATATTAATAATCATTATTTAAATATTTTAACTCTATTGATATTCTTCTATCAAATCACAGTATACTCAATTACAAACTTGTATACAAACTTGTATTTAACATTATGAAATGGGTGATGTAAATAGTTATCACGCTAATCTTACACATTAGTGTCTCTGATTTGAGACATACTGGGTCTAGGCAATCTCACCCACATATATTTAATGTTAAAAGATTTTAAACCAATTTCACATGCTTGTTAGGAGCAATTCTCCTAAACCCTAATGAGTTATCATGCTAATCTTACACACTGATCTCGGTTTTGAAACTGAATTTAGGCCATCTCACACACACTAGTAGTAGACTTTTAACCAAAAACCAAAAACCAATAGTAGTAAAAAGTACAACCCAGAAGTAAAACACTACATGGGCCATAACCCTAGAGAAAAGCCCAAATAAAATGAACTTCAGTCTAAGCAGACTATGCAGTGGAACCTCCATCACCCTGATGATTACGGGGAGTTCTCACATTTGCTCATATCAAAAAGTTGATGATCATCGCAAAAAGAGAAAACCACACAACAGAACATACAACAAACAAAAGGGTAAGCTAGAGTAGAAAATAGTTTATCATACAGTTGCATACAATTTCACAATCCAAGATGCATATGTCAATCAATCATGTTATGACTTCTCAAACAATACACTAAGACTCAGACACGACTCATCCGGATACATACAATTAGTCGGATTCAGCGGATGCTTGCACTTGTGGTGGATTTCCCTGCTCTACCGAGTTGCTCTCCCCCGAGCTAAGTGTTACAATGTCTCAACCCCCACACACAAGGTTAGCCCTTAATGAGTTTCAGACCTTCTTCTACTCTCATCACAAGAGTCAGTTCGTTCTATGTGAGACTAACTGACTCCTTAGAGTGTCAGGATGCAACCTTACCTTGAATCCTTACTAAATTATATAGATGAGGCACCACCATGAACTCTCACTAACAAGGGTCATGGAATTACGTCCCGACCAACTGAGGCACCACCATGAAGTCTCACCTAGAGGCTCATGGAATTACGTCCTGACCATACCAATAACATATTTCATCCATTTATATCATATCTCATACCAACACCATGCCACTTTCATTACCAACCATCCCATTTGTTTTACATGCCCAGATCATACCAACACACCCAACAAATTCATACCCTCAGATATTTCATGCATAATCACATGCATCATACTTTAAATAAAGCAAACCAACCAATCAAACAACCAATAAAAACCATGTGAGGAAAAATAGTGTGACCCGTAGCACATCTCGCTCAAGCCAGAAGCCCTCGCTCAGGTGAGAGGGGTGCTCTCGCTTAAGCTACAGACTCTCGCTTAGGCGAGATCGCGACAGAGGCCCTGGAAGATTTTGTGAACGCTCGCATAGGCGAGCCCTCCTCGCCTGAGCGAGGCCACCCCTCGCCCAAAGGTGAGGTTCTTCGCCTGGGCTAAAACTGGAGCAACATACCAAGGCTCCCACACGTTCTCGCTTAAGCGAGCATCTCTCGCCTAAGCGAGATAGTACCTCGCTCAAAAAAAGAGCTCTCCGCCTGAGCGAGGGTTCGAGTGTGAACTTGGCCTGCTTCTGCAAGTCTTGCCTAGGCGAGGCAGGCCCGCTTGGGCGAGAGTATCAGACCTCGCCACTATTTTCCCTGCAACAACTATATTTTCATACCCAAACAGTAATACCAGACAGTTCACATTTCCACAATAGCACACAAGCCATAAAATCATGAAACAGCGGCAATGCAAGCACAAATCTAAGTAGACAATAGAGCCCTAGCTTCCCTTACCTGGAAAGGGGCTAAAATCAGACTTTGACTCTTAAGCCAACGAACCCAGTAGCTCCAAGAGCAGATTTATGAACTGGAATAGCAGGACAAAACAAAGGAACGAGGTTACCGCAGTGTACCTCTAGCGGAAAGACGAAAAGGAGACAAGAAGGAACTAGTATGAGCTGAGAGTTAACTTACATGAAGTAGAGCCGAGTTTAGAGCTAACTTGACCAAGAGAGGACCAAACTCTAGCAGAGCTCTTTATTGGAAAGAAAAGGTGAGGAGTGAACACTATTTCGTAAAAGTGAAACCATAATGGGTCAGTCTTAGGTTCATCTGCTTAAGATAGGCCCTTAAGATTTAGGACAGAAATGAATAAAAATAAAGTGGTTCTTAAATACAATATGTTATTAATATGCTATGATGAATGAATAAATTCATTTTGTTGGCCTGTTGTTAATTAATTGTTTCTTGAATTAGTACAATATTCCTCTGGCTCGGATTTGCATTTAATCGAATGAGAAGGTTTTTTATTCTCCAATTCCCTGCCATTTGATGATTATGGTCCCGTGATTTTAGTTTCATTAAGTATGTTTTACGTTTAATTTGGTTGTATGTAAATGAATGATTTTCAAGGTTTTGATTTTGAACTTGATGTTCAGATGTCTGTTTGAATATTCTGTTACGGTGTTTAATTTAGAGACAGGAGTGAAGATGTATGGGCATAATAAGTTGTGTTGGTTAGTCTAATATTGAAATGTGAGTTTTATTTTGAATGTTGAATAATTAAATATTATTTATTTCAACACTTGACGAGGAGGGTGAAATATTTGTATATTGATTTGATAAGGGGATTGTGCTTTATATAGTGTTGTTTGATATTGGGATTGATGCTTATATAGATCAAAGGGTTGCATTATTGAGAAATCTCTTGTATTACTTCGCACATTCCTAAATATTAAAAGGAAAATTATATTTTGATTTTTTTTAATATACTAATCAAATACTCAGATTAAGTTATATCAAGAAATAAAGAATGAAAGTTAACAAATGAAAATTATAATATCATTATTCATATTCAAAATATTAAATTTTAGAAGAAAAGTATATTATAGTCTTTAAATATATTTATGAAATTAAAACTATACTTTTTATTAATGTGATACAATAAATGATTTTTCTAATTTTGAATGAACCAAATCATATGCGCCCAAAATTACTGAATTAAAAATTAATTAAACAAAAAAAATAGTTAATTGTTTTCTAGGCAATCTTGCTTGTTTGGACAAAGGTGGTTTGGCTACACCGGGAGAGCAAAGAATAAAACAATTGCTTTTCTCTTTTCGTAATATCTACAAACACTATGCAAGCACTGTGTTCAGATTGCACCCTTCAGGTGCCCAGGTTCTCGATTACTGCAAATCCTCCAAAGTTTGCATCTTTTGTGTCCACCCTGAGCCCCTCCAAGGCTGGAACTAGGTTGTGTTTGACTTTTGGTGGTGGGAGTTACAAACCCATTAGGAGGAGTCGGTGGAATGGGTTTGGGGTGCACTGTGCATCCTCCGATGGAGAAAGTGATGATGGGTTTTACATGAGAAGATGTGTGGAGCTTGCAAGAAAGGCTATTGGGTATACCAGCCCCAATCCATTGGTGGGGTGTGTTATTGTAAAGAATGGGATAGTTGTTGGTGAAGGGTTCCACCCTAAAGCAGGGCAACCGCATGCTGAGGTACCTACCTTCCCTCTCTTCCCCTCTCTGTCTATCTGAATTATTCTCTGTATGTAAAATAAAAATTATTCTTACGGTTCTGGTGAATGTTACATAAAATTAGGAGATATTCTGGTGAACATGTTTTGATTGTGAGATGTTACTGTTTCTTACTTAGCCTTTGGATAAAGACTTGTGTTTGTGAGTATGTTGAGTTGGGGAGATGAGATTGTCAGGTGTTTGCTCTGAGAGATGCTGGTGATTTGGCACAAAATGCAACTGCTTATGTGAGCTTGGAACCTTGTAATCATTTTGGTAGGACTCCACCTTGTACTGAAGCTCTAATTGAAGCTAAAGTGAAAAAGGTTGTTGTGGGGATGGTGGATCCAAATCCCATAGTTGCCTTCAAAGGGGTGGAAAGATTGAGAGATGCAGGAATTGAAGTTGTTGTGGGTGTAGAGGAAGAGTTGTGCAAGAGTCTCAATGAGCCTTACATTCATCGCATGTTGACGGGAAAACCTTTCCTTACTTTGAGGTAATTCAACTCTCCCTTTGTCCTTTGACACTTTCACATGCTTTTCCTAACAATGATGATTGTTCTTTGGATGCATTTTGGAGTTTGGTTGATCCTCATGTGTTTTAGTTATTTCATAAACATCACTTCACAGCCTAGCCTGTACTTGCATTGCAGATATTCTCTTTCTGTCAATGGAAATTTTTTGAACTTGCTTGGGAATGGAGCTGCAGAATGTGGTGGTTACTATTCAAGGCTATTACAGGAATATGATGCAGTGGTAATGTCTTCTTCCTTTTTCACTGAAAACTTTAAAGTACCTGCATCTCAAGAACCTGGAGCCAACCAACCAATTCGGATTGTAATACATAAAGATCCTAGTTCTTTGAATCAAATTCTATCATCCATCAATGACATCACAAGCAAAATCATAATCTTCACTGAGAATAAAGCAGGAACAGCTCCAGAAGTGGCTCAACAAGGAATTGAAACTGTAGTTCTGGATCAAATAAATCTGGATGTGATCTTGGATTATTGTAATAATCAAGGATTGTGCAGTGTTCTGTTAGATATTAGAGGTAGTTTCAGTGAGTTTGAAGTGCTTGTTATGGAGGCTATTGAGAATAACTATATTAATAAATTTGTCACAGAAATTTTGCCTGTTTGGAACAAACGTACTGAGCCAGATCCTCTACAGACATTGAAGAGCTTAGACCAAGGAATGAAAGTGCTAAACCTGAAGTCCAAGGCCTCTGATCAGAGTGTTGTAATTGAGGGATATTTTAAGTCTGAGTAAATGGAGCCATAGTGCTCACAACTTCCATTTATCAATATTTCAGTGTCATGCATGGATTTTGCTGTAGGCTAACTTAAAAGAGCAGTTAATGTATTTTGCTGGCGGAAACTCGAGGGTATTGTAACCAATGATTTTTGTTTTCATTTATTTCTGGGCTAACATTTTGTTTAGTTGTCCAGTTTTTGCATGTATGCAAATCTTTGACTTGAAATTTAAAAGAGATTGTACCATTCTTATGTTACCTTGAAGTTGATCTGCGTGTTTCATGTGCAATATAAGCCCTTTGAATTAATGTGGACGTGGCAGATTTTAACAAATGAAAGTAGATTATTTGGTTTGAGCGTTCTTGTGCATTGTTTCTGAGAGTAAAATAACACTTTATGTACTTCAAATTAACTTTGATAAATTGTTATCATGAATGAAGTTTAGAAATCTGGATCGACACTTATCTTTTGGGCGAATGGAGTAAAATTTATTTGTTTTGGTTCTGTAAAATAATTATTTCTGCAAGGATTAATTTTATTCTTGGATATTAGTGCAATGATAAAGTTGCCTTGTGTCTCAATTTCTGCATCCACTTTTATATCCTTATCTGTTAATCTATCCTTCATCACTTTCTTTTATGACTTGGCTATCTCTTTCTCAAGGAATATACATTGAGCTTTCATTTTTAGTTTTCAATTTTGCACGTAAGTTACTTTTAAACAGATTATAATCAATCTCAGAAGAGTCTGCTCAGGTTCTTGCTGTTGATCTTTTACTTGTAGGTTATCTATAAGATAAACTGTTATGATTTTAAGAATGTTATGGATTTGGAATAGAAAGACGTTTGCACTTTTAATTACCAGAAACAAGTGTTCTATTTTATGTCCAAGTAACGTATGCAACAGTCGCATAACCTAATTAAAGTTTAGTTATTCCGTGCTCAAAGTTTGCATACCCTCACTCTCAATCGATGAATAATCATTAGAGCAGTCAATAGATATCAACACAGCTTTTAGATGCTCGGATTTGACTAAATCAATTTAATTGATGTGCAAAACACCCTTCTCAATTACAATTTTGGTTGCTCAATTTCAGATAAAAGAAAAACAAAGAAACAATACAGATGCTGCCATAATAAGACAAATGGTCTTATTCATGCCATTGATAGTGCTGACAAGTGAATCCTCCACCATTTATTCATCCTCAGCCTATATTCATGGCATCATTCTATTACACTTCAGTTCAAGCTGCTAAAACAAAACTTTGACTCAGCATGATGTTCCTATACAAGACTACCCATAAATCTATGGTTGATCCTTGTTGCTGTCCAATTTGCCAACCTGGTTTTCTTGAGATTCTATATTTGATCCCAAAATATACCCTTTCACCATGCTCTGTGCGGAAAGTATTTGCTTCTTAATCTGCCATTAAGAAAATATAGCATCAGAAAATTAAATTGAAGTTAAATCATCTGAACCAAAATATAGATGGAAAACAAGAAACCAGTGTCAAGTATAAATGAATTCCCAAATGATCAAGTAACTCGGCAAATAGCAGAAAGCCACTCAATTGCATTAGATTTTGCCATCTTCTCCTCCGATTAAGAGTGTGAATTCATCCCCTCACCCCTTCCATCTTTATGAAATAAAACATAAAATGTTTATGGAAGAACCAAAACTTCTGCGACAACTTTCAAGCGGTCAATGTCCCAATGAACCAATCTGTACTGTCTGCTTTACAATGAGAATAGAACATCCATCAGAGGGTCAGTAAAAATCAAATTGGAGTAGAAGCCCGCACCAAAGGACTGGCGCAGCTAATTGTGGCAGTCAAGGGAAGCTTTAGACAGAAGCAGTGCCAGAAACAAAGCTAAATTGGTCTCTGCTTGTGTCTATCATGCCAATCATTCAGACAGAGCTGAAAGTGAAGCAGGAGCTACAAAGTTTGTAACCTCAAAGTTGTCCATCAAGGTTAAAGATTATTCAATGTGACTTTAGATGGTATCAACATCCTGATTACTACTAGTGAAGAGATTCTACGTAGTATGTAGAACCTGTCTAATTTTGAAGGGCACCTATATTTAACTGCAAGGCTACAGCTTCTAATCCACCAAAGAAACTCCAACTCAGGACATATCTTACGGCTCATGATTCTGCCATACAGGACATATCTTAGGATATTGTTCTCTACTTCTCCCACCATAATACACTTACCCAATCAACTTGATCTGAGACCTAAGAAATGAATATACTAATTAATACCTCCAGCTGCTATCATCCAGGTAAATAAAATTTGCACACTCTAATAGCATCCTATCAGCTAATGCTGTGTTTTTCTAAAAGAATGTCATGGATTGTTTGGTTTGAGAAAATGTTTTTGTTTCAATTCTGTATTTCACTTTTTATTATAAAAATGTCACATTATTTTCACTCCATTTCCTATTTTCAAAAGTTTGAATACGAAACAGTGAAAACAACTTTTTTTCTCGAACAAAAGGATAAATATTTTAAAATAGAAAACAAATGAAAATACCGTGGTGCATTTATAATTAAAAGTGAAAAATAGAAAAGCATTTTCTCAAAACAAAATAGTCCATAAGCTTTTCAAAAGCCTTCAATTTTATACCTTTGGTGCTGTTATAGCAAAGCCAATGCAATAGCAAATCCAGTACTGTGCCATATTCTTATTTCCTGACACAATCTCTGGAGGACAGGTTTGTGTTTCTTTTCACTGTTCTTGTCATAGTAAAGAGCTTTAGAGGCACAGATCAAACAGAACTGAACACAGTAAAACAATGATGTTCTGCACTCATTAGCTCCACCCTTTTTAGTGAAACCAAAATGTACAACTTTTAACTCCTCAAGCAGTTATATTTTGAAAAGCATCATAGAAGGAAACTTATGTTATGTTCCATCTAGTTTCAACATGTCTTATAAATACAACCAATGGATTCAAAATTGCCTAAGAATTACAACTAAAGTGACCACAAAGTCGTTCTGAGGGATGTTTGTTCCCGCTTCCCTCTGTCAAATCCAACCCAAGCTACTTTGCTTGCAGTTTAGCCTATCATCCCCTTCCCACACAAGGTTTTATTATACCTTCGAATTCACAACAACAAAAGTCGTCACTTTCTAAGAAGGAAAAATTGATGAGTTTTTTCATCAGCAAATTAGATCTACCATATTAGTTTGCATAAACTAATCTAATTTTAACCTATAAAAAAGCTGTTTTTTTTTTCTCTAGAAGTGCGTACAGCAAAGTTTATTCAAACAAACCCTTCATCAAACTTTGCAAACAGAACGAAAACCAACAGGTAAAGACAACTCCAAACAATGAAGGACGGTAATTCAACATTGCAACATATACTAAAAACAGAAAAACAAATGGAAACGGTTCATCGAGAAAGAGAAAACCCATATAAGAATTTAAAAATATAATGGAAAAACCGTGTTGGGCATGGAAGAAATCGTAAAAAAATATTAGCTTGAGAGTAAAGGAAGAGACTTACAGGATCGAGAGCATTGGGTTGAGGACCGTAGTCAGCGGTTAGGAGAAAATAGGAAGCAGTAACAGTGGTGACAATCGTTAACCTTCTCACCAGTTTCTCTGTTCTTGGATTCATGAGACTCATCACTGATGATCTTTACTTCAAATCAAACACTACAGTTATAGGTTGAAGCTTCAAGTTTTTCCCCAAACCTATTTCAATTCAGGGTTTCTCCTGTCAGAATTTCTTTTAAGAAAAAACATAATATTTCACTTCATTCAAGATTAAATTTAGGTTCAATTAAATTTAAAATTCTTTTCTTTTTTATTTAATATTTTTATTATTCAATGATTTCGTTGTTATTTCATTTTTATATATTGTTCATGTATAAAATTTTATGTTTAATATAAGATGATATTATGTAATGTAAAATATATTGTATAAAACATAGTAATGTTATATTTTATGATTCTTATGTGGTCATCATATCTTATGATTTTTTTTTATCGATGATCATAACGATCCCTTAAAGGAGTAAATAAAAGTTAATTATTTATTATTTTATATTTACTATAAATCTTACAATTTTTTTAATAATCAATTTATATTAACTTCTCAAATTTATGATAATCAATTTATAATTATTATTTTTTAAAATGTCAATATTTTAACTAAAATAAAAAATAATTAAAAGAGTATACAGTATTCTTTTAATTTGTTATTAATACGCTAGTTTTAAGATTCTTGAGTTAAAATTTTTCCATATTATATTTCTTTTAGATATAGTACGTGTATTTAGCTATTTTGAAAAGTTTCCAGCAATATATCAGTACATATACGCGTGAAGATATTACTTTTGTCATTTATTTCCAAATATGTTAAAATTGTTCGTCATTATTATTTCTTGTAAAAATTTTGTTAATTCAAGTCATACAAATTGATACATCAGAACTTATTATTATTATTATTATTATTATTATTATTATTATTATTATTATTATTATTATTATTATTAATGTGAATTATTATTTAAAATAAAAAAAAATTATATTAATAAAAATTATATTAAATTAAAATTAACAAAAATTATATAAAATTAAAATGAGTTTTGTATAATTAAGTGAAATAAAATGTTGTGATTACTTTAAATGAATTAAGTAAAATTTTGAATTGGTATTATTATTCTTGCAAAAAAGGAAAATTGGTTATTGTTATAAGCAAGCATATAAGCAAGCATAGGTCGATATGACTTTTTCATTCTAAGATAATAGGAAGCTCACCCTTATAAGTATATTTACACAAATTCCTCCAAATAAATTAATTCAAAAAAATTTTGCACTTTTTTTTTCCTTTGCTAGAGGATATTATCTCAAACAAACACAACATTAATCTAAACAATTTTTTTTTTCATTTTTTTTTCCTTACACTCCCCCAAATCTATTTTAAAAGAAATAAATCAGACCTTAACCTCTATTTATTTATAGTTTTATACTGTAGTAGATGATGAAAATGTGGTAAATGTTATGTTTGTATCAAGCAATTTGAGATAAATTTTGATAAGGAATTTGGGAGAATAGGAGTGAGACTCATCTCCTTTATCATCTTGTTTCATTTTTGCAGCTAGAATCAATTATGTTGTCACCTAATCACAGGAGAACCAATTATCTTATCTTCCTCTACCTCCAAGAATCAATTCTCTTCTCACCTAATATAAGGAGAATCTCAATTTATTTACTCAGGGGTTTTCACAAAATATTACAGATATGGAAAAATTTTTAAAAAAAAATAAAAAATGGGTAAGTCGTATTGGGTGCCAACAACTTTTAATGAAGAAGTTGTGTTGTCCCTTAGCGACTTGACTTATGGTACAAGTCAAACTTGGTCAAAAGTGAATAGGGGGTGTGAGACTTCAGTTTGAAGTTATAATGGGGCAATACGACTTCAGTTTGAAGTTGTAGTGGGGTCTCAAGAATTCTAATTTAAATTTGAAATCGTCAGGGGGAACGACATAGGCTTTTTGAAATCGATTACAAGGATCTTGTAATTGATTATCAGGGGTGGATACGCAATTAAAAGTTACAAAACAATAAACTTCATTAACGAAAAGGACATGTTCCCCTATGGGTGACCTTCATTGCAATAATAATAAGAACATTTTTTTGGCTTATTTGGAGGTGGTTGATCCATTTCATTATGAATGTGTTTAGTAGCTCATGTTCATGATCCTTACAACGCATTTAGAGTGTGTTTGAATATAGTATTTTAATAAAGTAATTTATTTTTTTGAAGAATTTAGATTTCTTTGTAATGAAATACTTTGTTTGGATACAAAACTTAAAAAGCATTTCAAATGCAAGATTTTTTTAGGGATTTCAATTAGCTAAATTAGTAGAAATTCAAATACCCTTAAAATAGGTGGAATTTGAAATTCTTCTCACTCAACCTCACATTCTAAACTCTTTGGTAGGCCTGATGACACAAATGGGGCCGACGATTCAGATGGGTCCGACGACCCGAATGGGCTCGACGATCCAAACGGGTCCGACGACGCAAACGAGCCCGACTACCCAGACGGGTCCAACGACCCGAATGGGCTCGACGATCCAGACGGGCCCAACGACCCAAACGGGTCCGACAACCCAAACGGGCCTGACAACCTAGACGGGTCCAATGACCCGGATGAGTCTAACGACCTAGACAGGCCTTACGACATAGACTTCTCGACAACCCGAACGGGCCCTTCCAAACCTTTGGGTCCGACGACCCGGACGGGTCTGACGACCTAGACGGGCTCAATAACCCAGACGGATCCTTCCAAACCGTTAAGCCTGACGATCCAGACAGGTCCGACGACATGGACGATCGCAACGACATTGACGGGCCCGACGACTCGGATGGGTCAAACTATCCGGACAAGCCCGATGACCCAGACGATTGGGAAGGCTCGTCCGAGTCGTCGGACCCGTCCAGGTCGTCAGCCTGTCTAAATCGTCGTGCCCGTCCAGTTCATTGGACTTGTCCGTGTCGTCGGATTTCCAAATTTATCATGAACTCAAAACATAATTAAGCCTAAAATAAATATTGTTAAAATTAAATTTTATGTCACAATAAATTCAATATTTTTTCCAAACAAGAAATTGAAATGTAATGTATTTTAATTTCCTTATCCATATAAATTATTTAAAAAATGAATGAAATTTAATTGCAAGCAATTCAAATGCAAAGCATTTCAATTTGTAAGCATTGTTGAAATGTTCCATCCAAACACAAGGTTAAGGATCAGTGGTGAAATTCAGTATTGTATAATGGACCAATAATCTTCATTTCTTATTAGATGAAATTGAACTTGACAAACCATATTAATGGTGTGAAGGCTATAAACAAGATCTATAAATGAAGATAATTGTATATGAGAATAAGAACAAACTATTATGACGTGGTGACAAGGAAGGTGAAGTATTTGAAAGTGACCACAGTCGATTACAATAACATTGCTAGTTCAAGTACCCACCCTTGGTAATAATTACACGGTCTTTGTAATCGATTACAAAAAGGAAATGTCGTTCCCCCCTTAACGATTTCAAATTTAATTTGGAATTCATACTCCTCCACTACGACTTCAAACTGAAGTCATATAACCCCATTACGACTTCAAACTGAAGGCTCACACTCCCCTTACGACTCTCACTTTTGACCATGTTTGACTCGCACTATAAGCAAAGTTGTTAGAGGCAGCACAATTTACCCATTTTTGAAATCTTTTAAAAATCTACCCATATTTGTAATATTTTGTGAAAACTAACTCTCTCTAGTAAAAAAACCCAAGAATCTCCTTATAAATAACTACCTTTTTACACCAAGTTTAACTATTTACGAAAATGAAATTAAATGGCTAACATACATGTCTAAGTAGAAGTATATACATGTCTAAGACTTATAGAACTTGCAAAATATGGAATATGAAAAAACTCTTGGAGTTGTGACTTGTTATCATACCAAAAGCTTAATCTTGTATTGACCGTACCTTATCGAAAAACATGAACTTAATGATTGAACATGTAACAGATCACAACAAATTAGAAATAATTATACAAGTCGATCCAACCCGGTTCCTCCCTTAAACTGAATTTTATGATCTGATTCGCTTTTTATAAGTTAATTGTATGCTTTTATTTAACAACACACAATGCACTAACAAGTAAAGACAAAAATACACCATGTACAAAATCAATAGTTAATAACCATCTTTTACGTGATAAAATCCCTTAACAAAAATACTATGAGCAATAAAAAATATACTTATCAAATATAGAGACCCTTTCAGATATTAGGTTTCTAAACTGGTTCCAAATTATTTTATTTAATCTATCCAACACCTTTTAGAAGATATTTTTGAGTACAGGTAGATATTTAGTAGGTGAATTAAAAAGGTGTAAAAACGTGGTGCATTATCCATCAAGCCATCACCAACACCTTCAAAAAAAACCTACCAACCATGCCATCAACGGTTCTTTGAAACTAAAACCCCCTCATCCCCACCAACCAACCAACCATGGCATGTTTGGTTCCCAGTGTTTCTGAAACGTAGGATTAACTTTGGTTTGGTCTGAAACACAGTTTGGTTGGAAACAGAGCCACCCAATAATAATTTCCCACATACTAAAACAAACCTTAACATAATCAACGTACATGCGTTCCATGTTTTTCTATTATTTTTCTTCTTCTTCGTCTTCTTCTTCTTCTCGAACTCAATGTACCACCAACCCAGAACCCAACAACTCAAACCCACAACCTTCTTCTCTTCTCTCTTCTGCCCAAAATGCCCTCTCAACCACAACCTCCTTCTTCTCCTTCCCAAGCCCAACAAAAAGCCCACCATCTCCGCCTCTATGCCTCCCGGGCCCGCATCCGGGCCCGACCAGGCCCTAATCTCCCTCCTCCGGTCCATCCCGGACTGGGCCGACACGGTGCAGGAGCGCGGCATGCAGAAGAAGCGCTCCCTCTACACCCACCTCAACTGGCGCGACCACCGCAGCTCCCTCCGGCACCTCCGGCACCTCCTCTCCAGCCTCTCCTCCCGCGTGATCCTCTCCCTCGTCCCCCCTGTCCTCTTCTTCACCGGCTTCGCGGCCGCCATCGCCTCCTACAACCAAGCCCTAATCCTCCACATCCTCCCCGACTTCCTCCCCCTCCTCCACTCCTCCTCCCTCCCCTACCAGCTCACCGCCCCCGCCCTCGCCCTCCTCCTTGTGTTCCGCACCGAAGCCTCCTACGCTCGCTTCGTCGAGGGCAAGAAGGCCTGGACAAACGTCATCGCCGGAACCCACGATTTCGCCAGACAAGCCGCCGCCATCCTGGACGACGTCGATAACGCCGACTTCTCCCTCAAGCACGCGCTTTTGCAGTACATAATCGCCTTCCCCATTGCGCTTAAGGTCTCTCTTTCTGAGCCTTTCAATTTTAATCGCAATTTTTTGTACTGTGGAAAATGACAGACCAATGCAGATCGTGTGGCAGATTGCAGCGTTAATGACTGTTTTCTAAAACCTAGATCTAAGTATGTGTTTGAATCAGTTGGAAGAGCTCAAAAGAGGGTCCTAGATGCAACACGTTCTTCTATCTTCGTTTGATGCATTTCAATGGCGAAAGTACTTTTTCAACTTTAATTTAAGCAATAGGTTTGCTTGGAGAAATTTCTCGATTAGAACTTGTAGGATGGAAAAATGAAACAGTTTCTCCCTTAATTGAGACAGTTTGTCTGAGTTAATTCATAGAAGATATTTTCCATTAGCTTCTCTAAATCTGATCTTAAATTTATTTGGAGAGGTTTTGTTAATACAACATGGTCAAAAGCTAAATCTGAAGCATTTTTAATCTGAAGACAACAATTGTAGATCAATTTTTAACCTGAAGACAACATTGTTTTCTTCTTCATTTGGTGCATTGGAATTTGCAAAAGTACTTTTTAAACTTCATTCAAACATAGCCTAACGTGTTAGGGTTCTACCCATTTGGGCGTTTTATAATGTTAATGTGAATGGTTTTTGTGATTGGACTCGTAGGTTGGTAGTTAGTTGTGTTTGATAGTGAAACTTGCTGTTTGAATGCAGTGCCACGTGCTGTATGGTTCGGATATCAGGAGAGATCTTCAGGATTTGCTAGAAGTGGATGATCTAGCAGTGGTAATGAATTCAAAGCACCAGCCACGCTGCATTATTGAGTTTATATCGCAGAGCATTCGGTTGCTGAAATTGGAGGATTCTAGAAGAAATGTCCTGGTATGTATGCAGTAATTGGAATTGTGAGCAAGGTTTTAAATTACTAGTTGGAAATGTCCTGGTTGATAGTGTTTTTCTTCTTATAGTTGGTCAAAACCAGGATCTCATGAATGCACCGCAATCCCACAAATTGAATTGGTCATAAACAGAAACAGGATGTGTGAGATAATACTCCCAGAATTAACACTTATCCGCTTGGTCCACAGCTCCTACAAGATTTAACAAGCTCCTCTTGATGTTGGTTGAGGCATTAAAACCAGTAAGATATCTTGATGTGAACCTAGGAACTCAGAAAGAGAATGCTGAAAAACGTGAGAAAAAATGTTGAGTTGAAAAAATAGCAGGTCTCTTAGAAGTTAGAAAACATGGAAATCAGGAGTAGATATATGAGATTTATACACAAGAACCAAGTAAAAAGATAGAAACATGAAATATCCTTTTTTCAGATAAGCATGAGCTTAAAATATTCTTTTAAAAAAAATGATGTGATACTCTAATCTTTCAAAATATTATCAACAGATACAACAAATATTGCAGTCAAATGCAGTTGATGTGGTCACAATTATAGTCATGATGTGACTCAGAAACCTTGATGAGGCAGACCATTTTGTAATTGTATGCATGTTTGTACATGTTGAATTAGGCAGCATTGCTGCATGTGAATTTGTCAAGAATGTAAATTTTTGACTCCTCAGTAATTTGGTAGCGAAGTTGTGTTTTAGATTTGGATTTGTTAACATAACACTTCACTATGTGGTAATTCCTTGGCTGTATAACTCAATTAACACTTCCCCCATTGTGGCACAGGAATCAAAGATCTCTTGTTTCCATGAAGGAATTGGCATATGTGAGCAACTTATGGGCATTCCCATTCCATTATCATATACTCGCTTGACATCAAGGTTTCTTGTCCTCTGGCATCTGACACTACCTATCATACTTTGGGACGATTGTCATTGGATTGTGATTCCTGCAACTTTTATTAGTGCTGCCTCTTTGTTTTGCATTGAAGAAGTATGTACCTCTTCTTACCCTGACTATTTGTCAAAATAGGTTGTTCTGTAAATTATTGTACATGCAGCCAACAGAATTGGGATGCGACCTTTAATTTTAGGCTCTTGCACATTATTTAGGTTTTCCTTTCTTCTGAGTAATTGTGACAATGCCTTTCTCCCCATCAGCTACATTTTAGAGAATTGATTTGTGTAAACATTTGGAAATAATTATGGGGATACAAAATATTTCTTTTTAAGTTTTGGGGGATCGTTATTGATAGAGCTTTTGTATTTACACTGTTAGAAATTTAGTTTCAACCACTCATCATTGATAGAGTGTTGCCAAAGTATGATTAAATTTGGGTCTGCCTCAAATCTAAATTGATTGAGCACTTGAAGAAGTATTGATGGATTCTCTTAAATATAATAAATTTTCTGGTTAGAAGAAAGCTAATCCAAAGATGTGAAATTGATTGGTGTAGGTTGGAGTTCTCATTGAGGAGCCATTTCCAATGCTTGCACTTGATGAACTATGCCAAAAGGCACAGAATGACATCCAAGAAGCAATTGCAACCGGGAATTTAATCCATGCACGCTTTGTTGCTAAGAAAAATAGCCACTCTGAAGAGCATTCACCAAATGGCTGGCCCAACTCCTAAATGGAAAGAGGGAACTTTACTATGAATGTCTTCAATTTTTGCTTGAGGTGGCTCTGCACGTCCTGCTTGTTTAACCAAATTAATTGTAGTTAGGAGTTCTGTTGTGTAATCACTAATGATAATTGTGCAACACTTGCACCAGCTCGACAGAGTGTACCTCAAATAGGCCAGAATGGTGCTTTTGGAATGTATGTTGCTTATGAACTGGTCTGTATATATCATAAATTCATAATCATGTAAATATAAGGTATATTCATATTCAGGCTTTTACTTTTATATATCTACTTTTAGGACGAACGAGAAGTTCTATTAAGGCATTGGATTTTTCTACCACAAGTGCATAAGACACTGTTTAATGAATATGAATCACGAGTGGACCATTTCTCCCGAAGTTGTCTATTTGATTCGCAAACAAAATTGAAAGCTTTTGAAAAGCTTAAGAACCATTTGTTGGGAGACCATTCTGACTTTGTTTCTGATATTACTTGTATCTACAGCTTCCCTTCACTGTCATAAATAGTTGTATATGACAATCCTTTACTGGGGGCTTATACTCGAATTTAATTTCTACTGATGTTTTGTTCTCTCATTGTAAAACACTGCAGAATGGTTCATCTGGATATTAACCTCTTGAAAGGTTGTCACAACAGTATTGGTTCTTCCATAAACATTTGGTGTTTAGAGTCGATTATTCCATAAAAATGAAAGGGATGGAAGGATGACTTCAGATTTCTGAATCTGAAGAGAGGAAAGCAAAATCTATAATGCAATTGAGTGGCTTTCTGGTATTTACTGAGTTACTTGATCATTTATACTTGACATTGATTTCTTGTTTTCCTTGTATGTTTTGGTTCAGATGATTAAACTTCAATTTAAATTCTTTAATGGAAGACGTTGTAATTGAATTCTACGGGAAGCTCCGATGGTATATTTTCTTAATGGCAGATAAAGAAGCATACACTTTCAGCACCCAGAACGGTGAAAGAGTATACTTTGGGATCAAAGGTAGAATTTCAAGAAAACCAGGTGAGCAAATTGGACAGCAACAAGAATCAACCATAGATTAATGGTAAACTTGTATAGGAACCTCATGCCGAGTCCAAATTTTCTTTTAGCAGTTTGAACTGTAGTGTAATTGAATCATGCTATGGACAGAGGTTGAGAATGAATAAACTGTAGATTCACTCGTCAGCACTATCAATGTCATGAATAAGACCATTACACCATAATTTTTTGTTTTTCTTTTGTCTTATTTGAGCTACCAAAATTGTAATTTAAAAGGGTGTTTTGCGCATCAAATAAGAAGTTGCATTAGTCAAATCTGAGCATTCAAAAGCTCTGTTAATATCTGTTATTGACTGGTCTAATGATGATTCATCGACTGAGTGCAACAACAGGGTATGCAAACTTTGAGCAGGGAATAACTAAAGTTAAAATGGGTCATGCGACTGCTGCATACATGAACTTAAAATAGAACACTTGTTTCTGTAATTAAAAATGTAAACATGTTCCTAATTAACAAATATACGTATTAAAGTATCAATAATGTCATCCTTCAAGTGTCAATTTTGAAAAGGTATCTATTGTCAGTAAAACGAAGAGGCTAATTTGGACAAGTTCCACCACATGAATCCGCGAAGTTTAATTGAGGCAGAGGTATTCATGCTAAAGAAAACAGTTTTTTTTTTCTTCATTGCTCAGGAATTATGATGTATATACCTTGAGAAAGAAGAGATGGCTAAGGAATAAAAGAAAGTGACAAGAGAATAGAGAAACAGACAATGATATAAAGTTGATGTAGAAATTGAGACATGAAAAATTCAAGATAGATAGTAGTATCACGGTCCACAATATTTTCGGGTGATGAGGCAAACAGTAGGAAATGAACACTATTTTGGTGTCCTAAACTCAATGGTTTGCACCAGACAAAAGGTACACAGTTTGAACAACAGCTTTTAACTCTTCACATTTTGACCATTTATAAATAACAAAAAAATTACTAAAGTTTAGATTCATGCTTGCTCAATCAATCAAATCATAGAACTAAATGAACATCCTAGCCGACCCAACAAAAAGGGGGAGGGGGTGTTACAAACACTTAACCAATCCTTGTTTCTTGAAGAAATCTTCGAACACATGCAACTTTCTGTGGATCTATTGGTATCCAAGATGATCTTTATGACCAAAGTTGTTGGAGCAGTTATCAGCAAGAAATTGTCTATGTACAACATTTTTTCATTTTTGCTTGGTAGTTGCACTCCTCTTGGATTCCAGAGTTGTGCCATCTTTAAGTGCTGCTTGAGCTTCATTCTCCATCCCAAGTGCAGTGAGGGCAACAGATTGAAGATATGATGCTATGTGCCAAACAGGGGAAACAACTTGCGCCTGCATTGCATCGTTCAGCGCTTCCTGAGGCATGTCACTGATGAGATAACACATACTACGCCTTGCATAGACTGTTGGAGAAACCATTGTTCCAGCATCAATGAACTGCATATAAAACAATGAACTCTTAATGACTAAACTAGCATTAGAATCCAAATAAAACATTGAACAGAACAGCTGAATATAAAAGATCTGGTCACTATCAGTGAAAAAAAAAAAACCTTTATTCTTGACCAGTACTCTTATTAAACATAAAGTATTGTGTGCATCTCTACCAAGAAATCTAAAGCATTATTCATAATTATGAAAATCTCCCATGTAGTGGATCTGAAGGATCTGGTCACTACCAGATTCAGTTTTATTTTAAAAATCCAGTAGAGATCTATTTTGTGATATGCAATCTAATTTGACTAATCAACAGTTGGAATAAAAAATTGCAAGCCAAATTCAGACAAGTCTAACCTATGATGCACAGATATAATTGTTGTATCGGATGCGACATATATGTGATACACCAATATATTTATTTTTAAAATAATAAGATATGATACGTGATATATATATATATATATATATATATATATATATATATATATATATATATATATAGAGATATATATAAAAATTCTTAAAAACATGATAAATGTATGATTGATATTGTTTGAATCCAAATTAAAATCATATGTATTAAACATTATCAAAATAATATAAATTATTGTCATTATAAAAGTTTTATTTTATAGATTAAATACTTCGTTGGTAAATATCAGTAAAATATCTTAAAGTATCTGACACTGATACATGACCCGAATTGACGTATCCGTGCATCATAGGGTCCAACTTATCAACATAAGTAATCTACCTGCGTGTAGCACTCAATTGCCAGTCTAAAATCTTTTTGCCGGAAAGCAACATCCCCCTTTTTCTTGCAATTTAACGTCTCCTGCATCTGATCAGTCCACATCTGAAATGATAACTGCAATACCAGAAAAAGGTAGAGTGGATACACAAGTTATCTTCTTTTAAAGAACATATATGTGTGTGTTGTGCATATGTGTGTATGTATATATATTTGTTATTCGGTTCATGGTTTGTGGAGAAAGATAACCCAACAATTAAAAGATATGCAGTAACTCAATAAAACATAATTTAGATAGAGAACCTCATTTGCCACTCCTTCATCATCTTTATAGCCAATATTTTCCAGAACTTCATGTATGGCAGTCAAGTCCTTCCTTGAACATGCTTCACCAAGTGGAGATAATGAGGCAAAAGTAGTACTGTGCTGGATGCCCATCAAGACATGTGAAGGAACCTAGAAATAAATGAGAATAAAGGAATATTGTTAAGAAAAAATAATCACAACTTGAACTTCCAAATTGATTAACCAAGCTGTTGTAATCTGTTTGTCATGCATAGTGTGCAAAGATATGATAACCTGAATGAATAATAAAGACATGCTAAGAAAGACATGCCTTAAGTCTAAAATAGAGCCTAAATAAATGTTAGTTTAATTGTTTGAGATGATGTGCGTGTTACAAGAGAACAGATATGAGAACAAAATCTGGTTTTTCTCCACACAAACATATAAATAAATACAGGTTTCAGTTTTGATCAGTTTCTAAGCAAAAATTCATCTAATATAACCATAAAAATAAACCATGTTTCCATTTAGATTGATTTGAATATGATCTCTAATTCAGACTACTCAAAAGTGGTATTGGATTGAATTATATTTTCATTTATAAATTCTAAACATGCAGTTTATATTAAATAAATATAAAGAACATAGTGAACTAGTACTACCTTTGTTCCTTTTTAAAGAACATAACTGATATATATTTTTTTTCATTGATATTTCATAATAAATGCATATTAGTTGTTTCTTTTTCACTTCCATTTTCATGGAAAATATGTAAATTAATTAAGAATGGGGTAGAACAAGTGCCAATTGACAAAAGAAATTAATGATATCTTGAACTTTGGAAATAAAGTAAATAGGAAACTTTTTTTCAAAAACATTGACTTTATAAAGAAACGGAGGGACTGATTATAAAAAATATTAGACAACATAGTCTTAGTTCTTTTTTAAAAATAAATATCCAAATAAATTTGACATACATCTCAATAAGATGTAATTTTGAGAGAATGAAGTTATGAAGAAAACATATTTATCACAATTTTCTACAGTATGAGTTACATGATTATGTTATAAATAAAATTATGTATATGGGTAAGTTCAATTTGGGTCAAATCATTGTTTAAAATCTGGTTCAATCCAATATTTCTTTCTCTCAATTCTTTCAGATTTTAGTTTATTTAATTTTCAGTTTGCTCAGGTCTCTGCAGTTTGCATTGAATTAGACCAATTTAAGAATATCCCCTACAAAGCAACTGCACTAAGCAAAACAAAACTTCAAAACAAGATACTCATTGGTTACAACTAGTACATGATCCCTAACTATTACATAAAAATACTAAACCAACCTCAGTTTCCTTCTGAAGAGGAGCCAAAGCAGCTACCAATGACTTTGGATTAGGCCGTTCTCTAGGTTCATATTGTAAACATCGAGACGCCAAGCGTACCAACTCAGTTCCATCATCATCAGAAAATTGTCCTTCCAAACAAGAATCTGTCAGCATCTGAAGGTTTCTTCCACGAATGACATCGAGCGCCTGCACCAAATTTTCTAATAATCACATATGCAAGTTTACATACAATATAGTAATATAATAATCACATAAATGTTTTGAACTATCTCAATTTGTACAAATTTCAAGCTTTTTAGCATCAAAACAAGGAAAGAAACCTGTTAAATTTCCATGGTTAAACTTAAACTTCTGGAATTGTTGGCATTAGCACATTTGTTTTATTAGGCAAAAGGAAAAGGTAAATTCGTGGACAGATTAAAAACTTGAGTCTACCAACCAAACCAATGAGAGACACTGGGAAATTTTAGGACCTAAACTGAACTCATAAGTCATTGAAATCAACCTCCACCTATATTCAATTAGTAAGAATTACTTACATGACTTGGAGGGATATGCTTCCCACTGAGAAGGTCAAGCAGAAGAGTGCCAAAGCTATATATTACACTTTCTGGTGTTACTCTCCCTACAAAACATAGACATATAAGAAATCATGTATTGCTCATCTCTACATAACACAAACAATTGAAAATTTTCAAATGAAAAACAGATATTCATTTCAATATTATAAAGTGTTAAACATAAGCAAGAAGGCCAAATTAACAAAAAAAGAAACCGTATTATATGGCATACCAGTTCTGAGATACTCTGGAGGGGTAAATGCCAAATTTGTGCTATAACTCTTCCCATCCCTGCTGTTTTTCATAAGACCAAAACTTGAAAGCCTGGGATTACCATCCTGCAAAATTCTAACACATTTTTATTAATCTAATTATTGGGATGTGTATAAAAAGGGGATACACAAAAACTTACCTCGTCAAAAAGAACTCTATATGCATTAAGGTCATGATAGAGAGCGCGCCCTTTGCTTGTGCAGTACTCTAGAGCTTGTGCAAGATGTAGAACAACTCTTAGTCGCATTGCCCATTTCATAGGTTGTGTTTCCCCTGATTAGACACATGGTCACATTATTTCACACCACAATAACTTGAGGGATCTGGTGTTTAAAGTATCATTCCAACAACACATTCATAACAATATAGCAAAGTAAATAGGAGATTAGAAGAGTAAGGGCAGCAAACATCATGAAGAATATATGTATGTCACATAAGCTTAGTATAAGATCGAGCTTACAATGTTTTGATCAGACTTTTAAGGACCAAAAAATACACTGTTTGGAAAAACATGTAAAGACTGACTCTAGAAAACATGTAAAGACATTGCTTCCACCATCCAAAATAACTTTAGACACCTCCCAATACAGTATATATTTACATATTTACATAGAAGTCTTCATAGTTATTGATATTCATTTTACACGCTTCTTGGTAATTTGACAGTTAAAACAGAGTTTTGTACACAGCAATCTTCCAACAAGTTGTAGTCAGTCAAATCTTATAAAAGTAGTTGTCCGCTAGAACCTAAATCATGATTGACAGAAACCAAGACTAAAATCTGTTTACACTTCATTACTTATCTCAGAAAAAAAATTACTAACTAATTAAAAGCATATTGATCTACATAAGCAACTTCTAAAGAGAAAAGAGAAAAAAATGTAATTATCAAATAAAAGTTATTCAAGTGATTATAATTATAACATAATGCACTGCATCTTTTATAATGTGCTCAGTTTGTCCAAGAAAACATGATAATCAACAAACACAAAAGAAATGGACAACATCATGAAAATTCCAAAAAGAAAATGTTAGAAATTTGGTGGCTTATGTACTAAGTATGTTGCACCAACAAAGTAGAGCATTAACCGCACAAAAAAGCACAAAAACAACAAAACCATAAACCATAAATTAGCACTGATCAGATTTTCAATACTTGGGGGATTAAAAAATGTATCTCTTACAATGGAAAAGGTGTTTCGCCAGTGTTTCATTGGGCATATATTCTGCCACAAGCAACCTCTCATCTCCTTCACAAAAACATCCAAGCAAATTCGCCAATCTTTGGTTACGAAGCTGACCGACTGATCTTGCTTCCTCCTGTAGTTATAAAAAAAATTGTTTTGATTAATTGAAAGCAAAAATGAAAACAAAAGAAAGGTGTAGCAGAACAACCAAATGCACACCAATAACTCATAAACACAATGAAACCTACACATCTGGTATTATTTTCAGTCCATTGAAAATTGTTATATACAGATACAATGTTAAGCATTAGACACACTTGCATGTTACCGAAACTGCAAAATTGACCAAGCAACATGGGAAGAATATATAGGATGAATTATTATCCATTTGAAAACTTGATTATGGCCAAAAAGAACTCAGAACTTACTATCTTTATCATTTTCACAGATGGTTCACTGGCACTAGTCCACATCTATGGTCATTTGAGTAGTGCAGAGTACATAAATAATGCATTTGTGCAATGCAAGGTCATGACCAGGAGAATATACAGCTAAAAGAAAGGTTGGAGAAGAAATCAAATGGAACAGATAAGCTTACCAAAAACTGCCGAGCATCTGGCCAAGCATTCCTGTTAAACCGCTTAACAGCAATCCTCATTTGATTCTCCAGTTTTCCTTTATAAACAACATTAGGAGCCTTCTCTCCATGTTCAGATACAATGTTCTCAACAGCAAAACCAGATGTTGCATTCTTGAGTTGCTCGAGTGTAAATTCCCGGAATGTAGGCCAGTTACTGACCTCACTACTATCCTCAATTTCTGGAACAAATGTTCAAATAAGTATATATCATATTTCCTTATACTCATCTAGAACTATATAAGGCACTAAAGTATCACTTTACCCACCAGCATCTGGAGTTTCAATAACAGATGCCTTAACCTGTGAATCCACACAGCATGGCATGAGTCTGGAACACTGAATACCCATTTTGGAAGACTGAAATCAAACTTGAAGCAATGAAAACCTCTTCCACTTTCAATGACAAGCCAGCCTTTACTGAAAATATTTGAAAATGACAATCAGTCCACTCAGATCCACCTGCACCCTATCAACCCTATGCACTGTCACAAGACACATTCATATTTGGCTTTGATACCACAGCTTATGTATCTGTAACAAAGCCAGAATTGTCTGTGAATCACTTCAAAAGCTTCCCTTAAGTGAAAAAGATTCATTTGATTATAGCACAAATTATGTATCAACATGATCTTCAAATATTTCAATACAAACAATCAAGCAATTGAAACAGAATAATCTGTAGATTCTGTACTTTTTTCCAGATTTTACGAACATTAGGAACCTTTTGGAAGGAAGAAGGAATAAGTAGCGTAGAAAAATTAACAACCCATAAAAGCACAACAAACCGAAAAGTACTTCTTCATTTAAGCATAAGATGGAATACTAGTACTTTTGTAGACAAGTTCATGTTCTCACAACCCAAACTAATGACAGCAACAACTCCAATTAAGATGGTCTTTAAGTATGACAGTCTAACTACTACCACCTTAGCATTAAAAGCTAAAGAACACCAGACATGAAGAATTACTGCATTCCTCAAAATGTGCAAGTAAAAATAAAACACAAACACTCATATGTTGAAGATTTAACTTCATATAATAGCCTACCTACTAATGTTTTAACATCTATATTTTCTATCTATTTTTTGGGATTTTTTGCTTCAAGTCAACTCAGTTACACTCAAGTCTTCATAACCAAAATGCTGAGCAAAAAGCACCAACTTTTTCAACCTACTCAAAAGGCTACTTCACCTTTTAAACTTCTTCTAACCTTCTCCAATGGCAGAGGAAAAAGTTGAACCACCTGGAGCTGAAAAAATGTGTCTTTTTTCGTCTTTTCTTTTCTTTCTCGATCAAATCAACACCTTTTACAAGATCCACATTTTCGTCCCCAGAGAACCTCGTTTTGCAATCTGCAAAGTTCAAGTCTTTCCCTCGATCCAACCAAACCCCAATAATCTTTTCTCTTCAGAAAATCAGGATTCTACAAATCACCCCCTCTCGGTTCCAACAGATCAAGTAAAATGCTCAAACCCCACAATATGAAAAATTCAGTTTTTTTATGAACAAAATCAGCTTGAGAGGAGAAAAATACAGGTGTTGGGTGAGAACTCAAAGCTGAACTGAAGATCTGTTGAGAAGCAGAAGAATAAGAAGAAGATGGTGATGAATGATAGAGCTATGGCTTTGGTTTTCTGACATTTTCTTTTTTAGCCTTTTTGGTTTTAATAAATAAATAAACAAATCAATTATTACCGACATGTCATGAGTGTATGTCATGAGTATATGTTCAAGATCAGGAATCTGTATGCTATTTAAACAATTTTTTATTAAGAATTTGTTGGCATAACACATTTTCTTGTACATTTTATTTTATTTTATCATTTCCATTGTTTCAAGTTTTGCTTTTTATTGTTAAGATTTCTTATAAGATGGTTGGTTGCAGTAAAATATTACTTTCCATATCAATACATAATTGACATTAGGATCATTTGATGAAATTTGACCGAGATGTAATTACAATCTGAGAACCCATAAGTAACAGTAAACAGAAATTAAATGTGTCAATTGAGTTATAATGAGTCATTGAATTAGAAATAATTATTTTCTTTTTATTAACTTTATAATATTCAAATCTTAAAATTTGAGTCACTACTCTATCAAACTTCAATTTAATTTTACTCTCCAGTCTTGAAATTAACTAAATACCTGGTCAAAGTGTGATTATATATATATATATATATATATATATTTCCACCGCCAATTGTTTTGGAGGATTATCTGGCATGGCTAAAGCTTATCAAGTCAAATATTTCTTGCTGGCATATCAACCAATCAATAATGTGTGCATTTTACAAAAACTAAAGAAAAGAGAAAGGATAATGCTACTAATTGAGTTTAAGGGAGACAATTTTATTTGTAACATATTGTTAATGGAAATAAATAATAATAATAATAATAATAATAATATGGTAATAAACATGGTCATCATTTCTGCAACCACTAAAAATTGAAACAGTGCTAAGAGACATACAAAATAATATATTTAAAGTTTGTTGTCACTGCAACCATATAAAAACTTAACCATTAATGTTGTATTTGTTAATAATTTAATTTAAAGAGTTTTACATTTTTAGTTTACTATGAAAACTCAACGGTGTGTTTGATTTAAATTTGTGGATTCTTGAAGTATCATAAAAAGTAATGTTCTTTCATCATGTCTTCTTTCCATATTTACCGAGAAACAATAACTGAAACTGGTTGAAAAATGTTCCCATAAGACTTTTATATATGTAGCTGAAGCTATGTATTCTTTTCCACATTGTTAATGATGTTTAATTTAACAGTGTAGAAATTTTGCTTGTATCTGTCTTGCTTTTTGAAAAACACGAAATGATTATGTTTAAGTCTAACAACTCCAGCAAGATTTCTCATGCTCAAATCATTCTAATAGGTGGCTGATTATTACCATTAATATATATGTGTGTTATTTTATTTTTGGTTTAATTTTTTATGGTATAAAACTGTAGTAAACACATGTCACAAAGATCAATGTTGTTAATTAATGTTGTTGACCATGTCACCCTTATTACAGGTGGTAAAGGGTGGCATCATTCACATACACAAAGTGACAAGCTGAAACAAATGGTTTGATATCTACATCAAATACCAACAAAGCACTCAAGTTACAAGCAAAACTATAACACAGAAACCTTAACCTAAGGAATTTTACAATTTATAAAAATAAGTTATTGAAATTTTAAAATGTTTTATTTAGATTAAATCATTTAAGTTTATTAAATTCCATTTTTTATTTAAATAATTATTAAAAATCATAAAACTATCATTAATATTGATAGGAAAAATAGTTATTATGAATTGACTAAAAATAACAATTACAAATTTCAATACAAAAATATAGTTCACACCTATAAAAAAAATCCCATCATTTAATTTATATATATATATATATATATATATATATATATATATATATATATATATATAAAGAAACGGCAACTGAGAACAAATATTTAGAAAATTATTGATCTACATTGAAATACCTAATTTCAATTATGTCAATTAGAAAATAATATATATATAAATTTTGACTAAAAAGTTTGAACTTTATTGAACAAAACATTAATTTTCTTGACATTAATTAAAAAATATCCTACTCATCAATAACACTAAAATAGTTATTTCAATGATATCAAGAAAATTCTGAAATTAGTGAATAAATAGTCCTAACCTACGTTTTATTAATGGTAATTGAAAAGACCATCAATATTTACTTAAAATAATTTTACTTAAAGTCAATAAAGTCGCATTTAACATTCGTTGAAAAATAACTTAATTAATAATTAATAATTATATGTTATATTTAGGTTTATAATTTATTTTAATTTCTATATTTTTTTATTTAATTGAGTTTCAATATTTATTAAATAAAATTAATTTAACCTTTAGTTATTAAACCTAAAACATAACACTAGATAAAGTAAAAAATCTTAGTAATGACTATTAAACAATAACCCTAATCAATTTTAATTAGAAAGAAACTTCTATGATATTAGTATAAAAGAAATTGATGTTAAACTAAGGAACATCCTAACCAAAACCACATAATAATATCTAGTCGAGGTGTAACTGGAAAGAATATAAGAAAAAAAAAACATGAAGATACAAATTTAGAAGTTATTATATTTTAGGAAAAATTTAAAATTTTTCATGTTAAGTAATTAAATTATTTGTATAATTTTTAAATTTTCAATTTCACTAAATTTTATATCCAAACAATATATTTTATTATAAATAGTCCAACCTTTTATAAATTATATTTTGAAAATGATTAATTATGTTTTTTATCCTTAAACTATTAATAGATCTTGGTTTTATTCTCTCTTTCAAAGTTTTGTCTAATTAGGTTATTATCCTTCCAAAATTCATGGAATTAGTATTCATTGGTTAACACTGGTAATGTTTTCTTTGACATGGCAAATGGTGATTTACTTTAGCATTTCGTTTGAGACACGTGGCAAAGTATTTGATTTAAAAAGTAAAATTATTTTTCCCCTCTATTTTTTCTTTCTCAAGTTAGGGCTTCCCCAAAATTTCCACCACCACCACCAGAGGCTTCTTTTTCCAGAGGCTTCTTTTTCCTCAACGAGCTCGTGGTCTTTGTCCTCCACTATCATTAACTATCTTCTTCCCCTCCTTCCCTCCATGTCCTCCATTTCAATACACACAGGAAAACATTCATCCACCTCCAACTTCAAAAAACCCTTCTCCACTTAACTCACAAAGTATCTCATCTTCTTCTAACCCTTTCATCACATTTTCCATCTTCACAAATTATCAACCTTCACCGTCCATCTCCATAAATTCTCTTCTTGGATTAAATAAAATTTATTTTTAACATATTCACACTCCTCATTCTTCTCCAATCCCATACAAACTCCACTTCAACTCAATCATCTTTCACCTACACCAAATGATCACAAACAAACATAAAGCATCTTCATTCGTTCCAACACCCACATAGCCAACTTTTCCACATTGTGACAACTCACACAAATATATTCAAACTCTCTCATTACATTTGGTTCCTCCATTGCCTCCACCCTTCACCTTCAACCTTCATAACATATTCCTACATTTTTAAACGCCATTGCAACTTCATTCCAATCTTCCAACACCACTCGAGACTCACTTCCATTCTCTCTCCATTTTGGCCAGCACCTGAAAAAAAAAAAAAAAAAGCAACACGGTATCAATTTTCAGAACACGAATTTTCATTAATCCTCTTAATTCCTCCATAATCCTCTCATTCATAAAGACAAAGAAGACTAGAGAAGAGGAGAAATGAGAAGTGTCATCGACGCTAGTAGTGCCTCTAGTCGTGAGCAACAACGAGCTTGGAAAGAGGTTGTTCGCCTTCACCAGCATGACTGGAGCATCGCGCCAGCGTCACCCACCGTTCTTCCATCTTCAAAAACCTCGATCTCCATTTTCTCCTATTCTTTTTCTCTTCCAAGCCATAGATTAGGAACACCATAACCCTACCAATACCACCATCGCATTGACGTCGTGGTTGAAAATCACTTGGTTGAACCCTAAATCTGATATTGGTTTCTTTTTTTGTTGTAGAAGCACAGTTTGATGTTGGTGGTTAAGGAAGGAAGAAGAAGTTCTTGTTTGGCTTGTGTTGTTACGTGTAAGATGGAAGACAAAGCTACAATGAGGTGAGATTAGGTGGTTCTTTGAGAAGAGAATGAAACCAAAAATAAAAATATGAAGAGGATAGATATGGAAAAGAAATAATAGTGAAGGCACTATCACCAATGTTCACGGGTGTTATAGTTGAGATTATGATTGGTTTCTTTTTTTTTTTTTGAAAATTAATTTAAGGAGAGTAATAATGGAAGAAAACACGTGGTTAAGACATGAGAGTGATAATGAGTTTCCTTTGTGGTAGTGGTGGGTAACTGCTAGGTGGGTGGCTCAACTATGTGAATGGGGAAGGAAGAGAAGCCTCTTGTAGAAGAAGATGGAATAAGGGTTCACACGTGTCCAAAAATAAAGGGTGGTGTGACAATCCATTTGCCACATAGAGAAAAACACTAACGATGTTGGCCATTGAGGATGGTTTCCATGGATTTCAAAAGGATAAGGACCTAATTACTAGATCAAAATTTGAAGTAAGAACCAAAACCAAAATCACTTAATAATTTAGGGACCAAAAACATAGTTAACTCTTCTGAAAATTATATGTCTAAACACATTATAAATATATTAGTAAATACTCTGTATAGGCATAGAAACAAATAGGACAATTTATCCTTTTGATAAAAATTATCTTGGAGTTTTCTTAAGTATTTTTATAATGTCTTATATTGAAAACATAATATTAGGTGATATACCATCAAATGTGAAGCATTTCTCCCAAGAACTCAAACCATAATTCATTGCTTCATAAAAAGGTTAATTCCTTTCAAAACATAAAAACATGATTAGTTTATGAGAGTCTTTTATTACTACTACTAATAATATATTTAAAAAGTATATTAAAAAAATTTCTCACGCTTTGTGATGTAAGTTTCATTGTTGCAAATTTTGTACCGAGATTTTGAAAACAAAGTTATAAGGTGGTTTAGTGGTAAAGTTGGAAGGGAGGGTGGAAGAAGTTGTGGGTTCAACTCCCTCATTAACATTTAAGAGTTATAAAGTTGGTTTCAAGGGTTTGGAAGGGAGGGTGGGAGAGGTTGTTGGTTCAACTCATTTTTAAATCAATAGGAGTCATTATTGTAAATACTACACATCCACTCAATTAGAGTTGAAAACAAAGTAAGTTTATCTTTTATTCTTTCTCGAGTCATTTTCTTTCTTGTGTTGCTTGTAGCCTCATGGTTTTTGTATATGGCTTAAAAGAGTTTTAGATGAATCTCGTTTATTTATGATCGTTAGGATATGATCAAATCTTTGATTTAAGTTTTCTTTGTGTAGATAACAATATATTGAAGTTAAAGTTGTTAGGAGTCGTGGTTGAGTTAATCCAGGTAAGCTAGTAATGTTTTTATGCATGATTATGCTTTGATGGTATGAATTGATATGTTGAGTATTGATGAAGTGATATGATTATTTGGTATGTGATGTTGGTTGATGTAGCTTTAAATGTGTAATATGCATGCGATTTGTGATTGTTGAACTATTTGGGATGTATCATTTTGGTCAATTTAGTCAATCAAAGACGTTTTGAACTTGTATGTATGTTATCTATGAACTAATAAAAGTGTAAGAGTGATTAGATGGACCAAATAAATGATTTGATACATATGTTGAGTTATTGATTTTATCCAGGCTCGTTGAATGAGCAAGCCGCTCATTGGAAAAATATGAAATTGATCAATCTAGTGAGCTCATATGGGCTCATTAACCGGGTGAGATAAGACTCATTGGGAGAGCCTAGCAAAACAACTTCCAATTGTCTTAGTTGTGAGCGAGTGAACCTTGGAAGAAAATATTTTTGAAAAATCCAATGAGTCCAGGTGGCTTAATCGTGGACGAGTTTATATCTCATTGGTCGACCATACCTCTAGGGGTGTCTTGCTGAATAAGAAAAGGATTCATTAAGTGAGCTTAAGTTTAAGAGAAGAACAAACTTAGGAAATGAATCACTTGATGGTTGTGCAAGAATTAAAGTTTAAGAACATGAGATTTTAATGGTGGATTTTAAGAGTGAGGTTGAGTAGAGTTAGGACCGTATTATGTCATAAATGTGAGGTTGAGTAGAACCTAGCTGTTATTTACCAAAATCTATTGGTATTTGAATTGTTTTACCTTATGTGTGGGTAATATGTATGAATATGGTAATTTCTAAGGAGATATCTCATATTATATAATGTTAGCATATGTATTGACTAGGGATTTTGACACAAGGTCATCCCAATTCTACCAAACATTCAAACTCACATAAAGAATGATGTTTAGGTGGTGAGAGTTGAAATAATTCTTTAGTCTCGAGAAGCGATTTCAAAATGTATTATATCCTGCAAATGATATGAGAATTTACATTGTCCAAAATGCAATGGCTTCATAAGAATCCGACTCAATTACGTTCGTCTTCCAAAATTAAGTCTAGAATTTGGTCATTAATTTTTTTTGTTCAATTTGGTCATAATATTCGTCAATTTTGTCTAATTTGACCCTTTTTGCTAACATCGTTAAAATACTTAACGGACTGTGAACAATAACTACCACATGTCATTTCATTTTTTTTTTATTTTTTTTATTTTAATTTTTTTAATTTAAAAAAAATGTTCATATGTCAAACCAATATTATGCCACATGTCAGGATAATTATTTTTGTTCAATTTGGTTATAAGTTTTTTTTTTAAAATAGAGCAATTTTTCCTCTTTTCAAATTGGGACCAAATTTAATTTGTATATAGATGTTATATTGATATTTTTATTAAATTCATATTTTTATTAAATATTTTTTATTTAGGTTTAAAGTTGATTTAAAATTAGAAAAAAAAATTTAAAAAGTAGAGAATGAGCCCATTTATCTAAAAATTTAAGAGGTAAAAAATTACATAAAGTATTCAAAATCACTTTAACATTATAATACTTATTGATTAATACAATGTTTATGTGAATTTTTAATAATTTTGAAATTAATAATATAAGTTAAAGTACAAATTAATTTTTGATTCAAATTTTCTTACTTTTACATTTTGAAGTTAATTGCAAAGTTTTATTTAGTCACGCGCAACATTAAAAAGTTGATGACAAATCATAGTGCTGAAAACACAAATATTAAATTCCCATGTAAGTAAGAAATGGAAGGTTCATATTCATATTTCTTTATTTTCTTCTTCTACTACTACTATCGGTGTCAATAAAATTTTTTGAAATAATAATTTTGTAATCTATTATAAATAGAGAATTTATTTCTAAATGAAATGATACTAGATAAAAATACACTTTATTATATAATATTGAAATATTTTTCAAATAATTTCCGTAAGAAAACAAATATCAGGTCACATTTTTTACTGTCATTTTGTAATTCTTTTAGAAAGTAACTATTGTAAAATAATATGAGAATTTGATCTTAAAATGATTTTCTAATTGATAATATAGTCATAAAATAGTCATAATTTTTTTAAAATACTTTTTAAATTTTTTTACAAATATTGTTTCAATGATAATTTTAAAAAATCTTTGGATATATTTCTATTTTAAAAATGAAAACGGTTTTTAAGAAATAAGAAAAAAACACGCACAAAATATTAAATAACTGATGTACCAGAAGAAAATTAACTAAAACAAATTTCTAGGGTTAGGGTTTAAATGATCATAACCTAACTTTCTTTCTCCGTTCAGTGTTGGGAGTCGATTGAGAAGCAGAGGAACAATGTCGAAGAAGAACAACCTCGCCAAGAGAAAGAAGCAATACGAATTCGATCTCCAAAGTACTGTAATCTTCGATTTCTACCGTACTCAATCTCACTTTCAATATTCATCTTCTGATTTTCGTGTTTGTGTTGATTTTCATTCAGGGGAGAAGCAAGAGAAGCAAAAGAAAGAGAATAAGCTCCTTGCGAAGAAAAACAGTATGAAAGTCAGTGTTTGCCTCTCAGTTCCTTTTTTTTTTCGCTGGGATTTTTATTTATTTTTTGGTTAAAAAAGTTGCAGATTTTTGGTTTTAGGTTTCTTGTTTTTCGTTTGGGTTTTAATTTTGTTATGTAAAAAGATTTTAGCTTTTTATGCGAAAAATCTGGTTGTTGAATGCTGAGATAGTGGATCAAATTTAAACTCTGTCATTCTTCTTAATTGATTGAATGCTGAAGTAACCAATGGTGGCTGCCCATTGGTTTTTGGATTTAGGGTTTAGTGCAGAAGGGGTTAGTTTCTAATGTGACGAACAGAGGTTTGAAGGTTTCTTAGTATTCAGGTTTACCTCCAAAGGTACCTTGTTGATTTGAAAAAAAGTTGAAACCTGTTGAGAGAGAAATAAAAAAGAGTTGAAAGCTGAAATAGGATAAACAGAATGTATGCTATATGATCTGAATATTGGATTCTAACTTTGGACTCGAAGGAAAACTGAAAGTAGAGAAAGTTTGAATTGTGTACATTTTTATGTGTTTGTGTTTTGAAGATTAATGTCTTTTGTTTGGTTTTTGTTTTTGCTGGGTATTTAGGTTGATGGTAGCAACAAGAAAAAGGGTGGATTTCAGGTGGGGAAGAGAAAAGTGAAGGTCAAGTTGACTGCCCTTGCTAAAGCCAAGGCTGCCCAGGCAATGGAGCTTGACAACTGAGGTTTTACATTTGCCATTTTCCACAATGTATTGAAATTGGTGGATGACAGTGTTGTTTTAAGGTTTAATGATACTTTGTTCTGTTCTGTTCGTTTCAGCTATTCATATAACTATGGTAGGGTAAGGTGTATATTATGTTATAATATTATTGTCTCTCTTTTACAATTTTTTCGTCAATCAACTCCTTGCTTCTACTTCTACATCTCTTAATTGATGATACGATTTTATACTTGTGTCTTCTTTGTGCTGTGCTCGCTGCTTATACAGCATGTCTGTCTTTCAAGTAATTCTAAGAGATGAAGAGGGTTTAGCATTTTGTTTTCTTGAGGTATTATGCTTTCTGTGAGCACCGGATTATGTCTATAATTAGAAGAACCAGTGAGGTGTAATATGTCACTTTTTGGTTTCAGTTATCTAAGTTTTATGGATGTAGATATCACCAGAAAGGTTTCTTGTCCACAAAATCTCCTTAGTTCAGCAGTTCTATTTGATTTTGAGGCAAAATGGTATACCTGGGGTTTAAGCTCTTTATTAAGATACCTGGAAAAGGGCAATGGATTCTCTCATGCAAAATTTGAACATAACTAGATCTTGTTTAAATCCTGTTTGTGTCTCTCTCTCCGCCATAAACATGATTTAAAATCATAAAAATTGTCATTAGAAAGTATAAGTGATTGACTAATGAGTTTCATTACTAAAGGCATTGTCGAAATTTAGCAAACCATTCAAAATCTGAACTCATGCCATGCCTATGGTAGCAAGGTGCAGATTCGAAGCCGCAAATTCTATTAACATTAGCAAGGTGAGAATAAAAGGCAAATTTGCTAGGATTTTTAGTCTCCATAATCTCTATTAACATTATAGTATTTGTATTTGAAATAGTTTGTAATATCTTAGTGGAGTGCTGGTCTTTATTCTTCACTCAGACAATTTGAATACCAAGTGAAAATGTATGGCTTCTTTATGCTACTTTCTCCATAGTGGAATGTTAATGAACTTAAAATAAATAAATATATATATATATATATATATATATATATATATGTGTGTGTGTGTGTGTACATATGTATAATAGTTAAAACTGTAAGTGTGTGGAAAATTTTATAAGGAAAAAGAAAAAAAAATCAGTTTCTTTATTAATTAAAAATTAGTTTCTTTATTAATTTATCTATGAGTTATTTAATAAATTGATTTTGTCTTAATTTTAACTTACAGATTTTATTCTTCTTTTTCATAGATAAAGTATAAGACCCTCATATTTATTCCTTTTAAGCATAAGTTAAGAACAGTCACTTTTTCATTTGAAATCCATTTCATAAAACAAATTCAGACCAAGCGTGCTCAAGGAATTAATACTTTCAAGTGTCCTCCAGAAATAAATAGATTTAAAAGAAAAGAATTTTTTTTTTAAAGCAATAAACAAAAGCTTGTCTTAGTTCGGGGCTTGCAGTTTTGGGCCAGACTTGCATAAATGAGGCTCAGCCCAGAATCACAAGCATTAGTGACCCATTAACTCCTCGAGAAATAAAGACAATTAATATTTCCACCTATCAGTTCTATTTAAACACTATTTTTTTCACAATGAGTTAAAATTTCACCATAATTTAAAGGTATTTTCAGAAGTGTTAAAATTTTAGCACATTCTCACAAAAAAAATTCTGGAGACTCAAATTTAGAGGAAGAAAAAGAAAAACGAAACCCCAAGAGAACAATCTTTGTATTATTTTGAAGAATCGATTACAATGATGCAGAACCCAAACAATTGTGTGTGTTACAGATCTGCATTGATATTATTGGAGTGGAATGTGATTCAAAATTCAAATGTGAAGAGTGGGAAGTTGCATTAAAGAGATTGTGACGAGACATAGCAGACAACCTCATTTGTGAAAACCACATGGACATGACATGACACAATGTTATCCAGTTATTCCTCTTTCCTTGCCTCACATAATCAATGTCACAATGAAAGTACACACTGTATATTACCACACACTTTATATTAAACTTCTTTTACTTTTTCTCTAATCATACTTATAAGAATCCTCTTACACATCGTAGGTTAAAATATTCCTTTATTCCATGTTTTTGTTGAAAAATCTCAAATAGGTTATAAGATTTTTTTTAGTCTCACTTAGGTCCATATTTTTGAAAATGTGTAACAATTAGGTCCATTCCGTTAGTATAGAGTTAACGGTGTTAAAGATGTGCCACGTGTCAGCTCCACATTTTTTTTGAATTTTTTTGAATTTTTTAAAAATTTTTTAATTTTTTTTTTAACTTTTTTTAAAATTTTTTAATTTTTTTTTTAAATTATTCATGCCACGTGTCACGTCAGTATTGTTCCACGTGTCAAGTCAGTAAGGTGACACGTGTCAAATCATTGTCTGAATCTCAATTTGGTCCATATATTTGTTATTTTTATTACATTTCAGTCCATTTTTTTAAAATTTTTTAAATATATTTATTTTA